>Ga0131853_10000033_pt1 | contig 188224 bp, 192 predicted proteins | sample TergutLab28metaG_FD_92764 | JGI IMG/M metagenome (GOLD analysis project Ga0131853, IMG submission 92764) | Labiotermes labralis P1 segment gut microbial communities from Petit-Saut dam, French Guiana - Lab288 P1 (version 2) (version 2) | ecosystem: Host-associated > Arthropoda: Insects >... | reverse complement strand
TTGTTGTTTAAAGTTAAGGATATTATCTATAGCGTTTTTAATCTTAAAGAAGAACTTATCAGCCTTCCTTATGATTTTTCTTTGGCGGGCTAAGGCAGATATATAAATAAAATGGATACTTGATGGATGCCGTTTGGCATAGGCATGACGGTAGGCTGTTTTAAAAATGGTCTATTATGTATATAATTACCTTAGAATTAATTGACATAATTATATTTATATGTTAAAATAATATGTTTATTTAATTAAGGATTCTATTTATGGTTTGGATTGGCTTAATTATTGTTTTAATTACACTTTATGCAATAATAAAAAATTATGAAACTCGTTTAACTTTATTCACATCCGGACTGCTTATGTCGGCTATCGCTCTTGTTCCTATGGGCGGGATTGATGCGTTTATTAAAGAATTAACCAATGCAGGACTGGTAACTACAATTATCACGGTGCTAGGTTTTAGCTATGTTATGGATAATACCGGCTGTTCTAAGCATTTAGTGGTTATGGTATCTAGTGTGCTTAAAAAAGTTAAAATAATTTTAATTCCAGGTGCAGTGCTTTTAACTTTTATTTTAAACATTGCTTTGCCTAGTGCTGCAGGTGCAGCAGCGGCTATCGGTACAATTTTAATTCCTATGTTAATTAGAAACGGCGTGGCTCCAGCCTTAGCTGGAAGCGCAGTGCTGCTAGGCACTTGGGGCAGCGTGTTGTCGCCGGGTTTAATGTTTAACCCGCAAGTAGCGCAAATAGCTGGTGTAGATGTTATGACAGTAATTGCCACATTCGCAAGACAAGTATTTATCGCAGCTTTTGTTGCAGCGGTTATTTTAGCAATTATCGCTTATATTAAAAAAGAAGCGCCAAGCAAAAATAGTAAAATTGTTGAAGAAGAAAAAGAAGATTTTAAAGTTAATCCTCTGAAAGCTCTTGTGCCGATTGTGCCGATTTTTCTTTTAATTATTGGCTCTAAACAGATTGGGTTGATTCCAGAAATTAGTGTGCCGCAGGCAATGATTATTGGTGTTATGCTTGGATTTATTATAGTTAGAAAAGATATTGTAGCTAATACCAAGCAGTTTTTTAAAGGTATGGGTGATGGCATGACCGATATTGTTGGGCTTATTGCCGCTGCCGCAATTTTTACCTTTGGTATGGGTGCAGTAGGGCTTACCGATGCTTTAATTGATATTATGAAATCTTCCGAGCATATTGCAAGAATTGCAGCAGCGGCTGGACCATTTATTTTTGGAGCAGTATCAGGATCGGGCAATGCGGCAGCGCTTGCTTTTAATGCAGCAATAACTCCTAATGCCGCCCAATTTGGCTTGGGAACTATTGAATTGGGATCTATGGCGCAAATTGCTGCAGGACTTGGCAGAACTATGTCGCCGGTGGCTGGTTGTGCAATTATTTGCGCAAAAATTGCTGGAGTTAATCCTATTGAATTGGCGAAAAGAAATGCTATCCCAACCATTGTAGCTACCATTATTGTAATGCTAACCCTGCTTTAATTAGAGAGGTATTTTTATGAGCGATTTAGAACAAAAAATTAATGCTTTGGCTGAAAAAACTAATGAAAAAGCTGTAAGCAATAGACGCGATTTTCACAAGCATCCAGAAGTTGCCTGGACAGAATTCCGCACTACATCTAAAATAATAGAACAACTGCAGCATTTAGGCTATGAAGTGTTTTTCGGCAATGATGTAATTGCTGAAAATGCTATGATGGGAGTTCCTAATGCTGATGTTTTGGCTAAGCATCAAAAAAGAGCCATAGAACAGGGCGCAAATCCAGAATTGGTTAAAAAAATGGATGGCGGTAAAACTGGAGTAATGGGGGTATTAAAATTTAATAAACCCGGCAAAACCGTTGCTTTGCGGTTTGATATTGACGCTTTAAATATTAATGAAGCTGATGATGGCAATCATTTCCCGACATCAAATCATTTTGTTTCCATTAATAAAGGGGTTATGCACGCATGCGGACATGACGGTCATACAGCTACTGGGCTAGCGATTGCAGAAATTTTAGCTAACCTTAAAGATGAACTTTCGGGAGTTGTAAAATTAATTTTCCAACCGGGTGAAGAAGGTGTTAAAGGTGCTAAGGCTATGGTTGCCAAAGGCATAGTTGATGATGTTGATTACCTGCTAGGATTCCATTTTGGCTTTAAAGCTAATAAAACAGGCATGTTTGCTTGTAATATTACCGATTTTTTAGCTACTTCTAAAATTGATGCCACATTTACAGGTAAGCCGGCGCATGCTGGAGCTTTCCCTGAAGAAGGAAGGAATGCAGTGCTTGCGGCAGCAAGTGCAACTTTAAATTTGCATGCAATTTCTCGTCATGGATCTGGAGCTTCAAGAATAAATGTAGGAGTTTTTAACGGCGGAACCGCTAGAAACATTATTGCCGACAATGCTACAATTCAAATTGAAACTCGCGGTGCAACCACAAGTATTAATAACTTCATGGTAGAAAACACTATGAGAATACTTAAAACAACAGCAGATATGTATGAAACTCCGGTTAGCATAAAAGAGGTTGGCGGTGCAAGTGCAGGTGAGAATTCTCCGGAACTAACCTCATTTTTAGGAGGTATTGCTAAAGAGACTAATTTATTTAACAATATTTTAGATCATGTTAATTTTGGCGCTAGTGAAGATTTTTCTTGCTTTATGGAACGCGTTCAAGAAAAAGGCGGTGCTGCCGCTTATATGATGGTAGGCACAAACCTTGCTGCTCAGCACCACGACTATCGCTTTGATATAGATGAAACTGCTTTGCTTAATGCTGCCAAAATAATTACCATGGCTACAGCAAAACTATTAAGCAAGTAATTACTATACCATAACTTTAGGTAATTATATATAAGACCAACTTCGTCATGCCTATGCCGACCCATGTTAATATGCAAATGGATACCGGCGTAGCCGGTATGACGGTGGTTGGTTTTTTGTATATAATTACCAATTTTAATTTTATTTTTCATCTGCTGCATTATCCATAGTCCGTCGTAATATTTTAATATTTTCATTAATCCGGTTTTTACTTAACGGATACCAAAATGTCAAAATTAAAACAGCTGCAATAGAACAAAAAGCAGGAATGCCATTGGCTAAATAGTAAATTCCTTTAACTACACTTTCACTTTGTTCCGCACCGCCAGTAGTAGATGGCACAAAACCAATAAAGGCAAAGACTACTGCCCCAAAACTGCCAGCAATTGCTTGAGCTGCTTTACGGGCAAAAGAATTTACGGCATAAATTGAGCCAACTTCGCGGATGCCTGTAATTACCTGCTGATTATCAATAACATCGTTAATAAATGCCCAAACCATAATGTAAAACACAGTAAATCCAATATTGCCAATAATATTTAATGTAATATATAAATATATATTATTAGTGCGCAGAATAAGCAAAGCACTAAACATAATAAAAGCTATGATGAGTGCCGCCATAGTTGATTCGCGCCGTCCAAAATTATTAGTTAAGTATGAAACAAAGGGAGCTACTGTAAAAACCAAAAGCGACTGCAAAGTTAAGATTATCGCTAAGGATTCAATATTGCCAAAGTAATAGGTAAATAGATAGGTCATGTTAATGCCATTTAAGTTTTGGTTTAGCACTAAAACTAAATCAAGCACTACTAAGGCAATTAAGGCGCGGTTTTTTAACATGTCTTGAAAAAGTTTTTTCAAGGGCAAAGGTTCTGCTCTTTCAACTTTAATTCTTTCTTTAGTCATCTTTGTAGCTAAAGAATAAACTATAAGTGCTAAAACGCCCATGCAAAGAACTACAAAAAAGAATTTCTCACCATTAAGTTTTTTAACGCCATCTATATTCATAAAAATAACTAATGGAATTGCTAAGTTTACAATCATAGATCCGCAAGTAGCTCCTAGTGTTCTCCAAGTTGAAAGCGAGGTTTTCTCAAAAGAGTTATCACTTATTGCTGCAGATAGGCTGCCATAGGGAATGTTTACGAATGAATACAAAATACCCCATCCTAAATAAATTATGGAAACATAGGCAATCCTCCACGCCATTTCTAATTGATTAACCCAAGGCACGCAAAGTAAAACTGCCATAATTACCAGCGGATACTTATATGTATCTATCCAAGGCTTAAAGCGGTTGCCGTTGCGGAGCTTGCTAACATCAAGCCATCTGCCGACTGCTAAATCGGCAAAAGCATCAATAAGCCTTGCTGTAAGGAATAAAATGGCAATAATATAGGGTTCAATCCCCATAATATTGGTAAGGTATATCATTAAAAAATTTGCAACAAGGGTAAAGGAAAAATTATTTCCCATATCTCCGAAAGCATAGCCAATTTTATCATACCACCCAAAAGGTGATGAGCGGTCTGCGGTTATTTTCTGTTTGTAGTTCATTTTTTACTCCAATGTTAGTTGTTGTCATCACCTAAATCGCAATTAAGTCTTTAATGGCTAATTCTGCAAAAACGACAAATGAGTTATCTTTAGGTTTAGATAATTTAATAATTGCTTGTTTTTTTTCGCCATCGTAAAACCAGCCTTCCTTTGATGCGCTAAATTTATTAAAATTTAAAAACCGCGGTAAAGTTTTATCCTGCAGTTTTATATTTAAAGGAGATGCTTTAGAGCAGATAAGATTAATGGTTAAAGCATCAACAGACGACTGATAATTGCCAATGGAGTTAAAGCTGATTTCAATGCCATTTTTTTGCAGCAGGGTAGATATTTTTGTTAATAAGCATTCTCCTTGTTTATAATTTTCTGTTTTGCCGTCATCTTCATATAAAGCAAATTCTGCAGAAGCTGAGGGTTCAATGGTTATATTCAAGTAAGAAATATTATCATTATGCAAATTCATTACACCAATGGCTTCAATTAAAATGCCTCCTGTCCGTAAAAACATAGGAATACTGTCTAAATCAACAGGAATTTGAATAATTTGTCCGCCTTGATAGTATTTATATGTTTTTAAATCATACCAATTGCTGCCATTGGGGAGGTAAATATCTTTTAGGGTTTGTCCTTTATCCAGCACATTAGCCACCAGCAAACTTCTGCCAAGCATGAAGTTAAAACTTTCCTCGTGAACCTGCGTATCTTCTTGAAATTCATAAACTAGAGGGCGCATAATCGGTGAGCCTAATGTTGCTGCCTCGTGTAAAAGAGAGTAAAAATAAGGAGCTAAAGCATACCGTAGCTGAATGGCACGGGCAATATATTTTGTATAAGCAGGATACATCCAAGGTTCAGTTACCGTATTATCGGTATTGCAAGAGTGGATAGAAAAACGCGGCTGAAATATTCCATTCTGCACCCAGCGCACAAAAAGTTCTGGTTCAGGAACACCTCCATCAAAGCCGCCAATATCACAGCCCTGATTGGCAACGCCTGATAATCCCATTCCTAAAACTGTGGCAACATTATATTTAAGATTATCCCAAGTGGTAGAATTATCACCGGCCCAAGTTTGAGCGTATCTTTGAATGCCGGCAAAACCTGCCCGGCTGACTAGGTATGGTCTAACATTAGGCAGATGTTTATGAATGGCATCTTTAGCGGTTTTACTCATCATTGTTGACATAATTGGACGCATGGCAGCAATATTTGTCTGCAGCCCATCAGCTTCACACATGGCGTCATCATCGTTAATTTCATATTCATTATTATCATTCCAAATACTATAAATTCCTAAGCTAAGAAGTTGTTCATTCATATATGCCGACCAAGTTTCGCGCCCAGAAGAGCTTGTAAAATCAACAAAATAAGCAAGTCCGCCCCAATATCTATCGGTTTTAAAACCTAAGCCATCGGCTTCTTTTATATAAGCATTAGACTTAGTAAAATTTTCAAGCAATGGATGGGTGGTAAGCATACCGGGTTTAACATTAGGAGCAAGCAGAACACCGCGTTTAGTTAATTCATCAACAAATTTTGAGGGGTTGGGAAATCTGGCACTATTCCAGTTAAAAACATAGCGTTTGCCATTTTTGGCTGTATATCCCGAGCTAAGAAAAAATCCGTCAATGGGAATATTTTCTTCCTTACAGGTATCTATAAAATTAAGAATGGCTTCATCTGAGTTTTTATCTAACTCGGTATAATACATGGTTGATCCCATATATCCTAAAGACGCGAGCGGCATCATGGCAGATTTTCCGGTTAAATCGGTATAATGCTGCACGACATTAGCAATGCTTTCGCCTCCAATAAAAAATAGATCAATATCTCCGCCGTCTGCTGCAAAATAGCTGTAATGATGCCAGTAATTACTATGTTCGCAGCCCATATCAAAGCAGGAATCGTAAGAATTATTATAAAAAAGTCCATGCGCTAAGTTAGTGCGGCTATTAAAGTTGATGTAGAAAGGTATCATTTTATAAAGAGGATCGCTTTGTTTTCCGTCGTAGCCAAGGGCATCAACATTGTGCATACGCATACGCCGCTTAGCTTTATTAAGCAAGCCAGATTTTTCGCCAAATCCGTAATACTTGCTGCTTTCTTCCCTTATGCTATAATGAAAAGACTGTCCTAAGTTGTTCTGCAGAAAAGAACGGTTCGGTAAATCTTGATGCAGGATATTCCCCATTTTATCTAAAATGGTAAAGTAAAATGGTTCAGCGTTGACAAGCAAATCGTAGATGTCGGATTTTACCAAAAAGCCGTCAGCAGTTTTTTCTAAATTAAAGTCTAAAGGCTGCACGCGGGTGCGGTAGTTTTCCATTAGCTTGTCAAGATTATCACTCCAGCCCGTTTTGGCAAGTGCATAAGAGGATTCCACTCCAAATTCATTTTTAAAAGTTCCGCGAAGACGAATAATATTTTTATCAAGAAAATAAACTTGAAACTGGATGCCTTCGGTTTTTATATATAAGCAGTCTCCGATTTTTTCAACGGATTTTAAACTATTGCTGGTTTTCATTGTATATTATCCTTTGGTGCTATAGAATTTTTGCATGGCATAAAAAGCAAGTTTTTTATGTTTTTTATCTGTTGAAACAAGTCCTTTTATATTGTAATAATTCTGTTTGGTATGCAGGCGGCGAGGGCAGCGAAAGTCGAATAAAATCCAAGGCGACATGCCCTTGATGTAATCAATTTTAGATAGTGTTGCAATTTGCTGTTCGTAAATATGCAGTTGATTTTCCTCAGTATACATTTCATCTTGCGGTCCATGATTTTTGCAGAGTGCGTCAGCTCCAAACTCTGTAATAATAACGGGTTTCTGCTGGTTGCTGTTGGTGAATATTTTAGGCAGCCTTGAAAAATCTGGCTCATACCAGCCGTAATATTCATTAATGCCAATAATATCTAACCGCTCAGCTAGCCTATCCATAATATTAAGCTCTACTAAATCAACTAAGCAGGCAGCAGAAACAAGGCGGGTTTTATCTAGCTCATGGGCTTTATCGGCTAATTTTCCCATAAAATTAAAACGGGCATCGGTATCGGCATTTTCATTGCCAACACCCCATATAATAACGCTAGCGCGGTTTTTATCCCGAGTAATCAGTTCTGTTAATTGATTTTCTGCATCTAAATATGTATTAGGATTTTCAAATTGAATAGCCCAATACACAGGAATTTCTTCCCATAAAAGCAAACCAATCTCATCGGCAATGCGGGCAGCCTTATCGCTATGCGGATAATGGGCTAAACGCATGAAGTTGCAGCCCATTTCAATGGCGATTGCATAATTCTCGCGAATTTCAGCCTCACTAACTGCTTTGCCGTTTAATTTGCTTTCTTCATGGGCTGATATGCCTTTAAGAAAAATACTTTCGCCATTTAGCAGAATATTCTTTCCTTCTGCCTTAATTTCGCGGAACCCTATTTTATCGGTAATTTTATCGCCCTCAAACTCTAGGAAAACTTCGTAGAGTTTTGGATTGTTGGGGCTCCATAAATGCGGATTTGCATCTATTGTAATTTCGCCTTTGCTATTAGCTATTGGGAGTTCTGTATTAATATTCAATTCAGGAATATGGATTTTTGCTATGCCGCTTATATTGCCGTCAACTTTTATGAAAGCAGAAATTTTGCTGAAATTGCTATTAGGCACAAGCTGTATGCAATAGGAGCGAATAAAATTTTTCGGCAGGCGGATAAGCTCTACATCTCTATAAATTCCTCCGTAATTAAACCAATCGGTATTAGCCATTGGAACATTTTCATCGCGGCGCACATTATTTACAACCACAAGTATGCGGTTTTGCTTTTTTAGAATATCAGTTATTTCAACTGTGAAAGGAGTTGAACCTCCTTGATGCATGCCAAGGTAAGTTTGGTTAACCGTAATTATTGTGCGGTAATTGGCAGCACCGAATTTAATGAATACTCGTTCCTCTCCATGATTCTTATAAGTAAATTCCCGTGTAAAAACCATGCTGCCTTCGTATAGAAATAATTTTTTGTTCTGCACATTCCAAGAGCTTGGTATAGGCATGGTTTCCCAAGTTTCAAAACTATAATCAAGCGGAAAAGCCCGACCCATTGAATCAAACTTTTTTTCTTCAAACCATTTGTTGCGCAGGCAGCTGTCGTATTGGTCTATGCCATACTGCCATAAACCGTTGAGACTTTCTGTTTTGCGGGAAGCCGTGATAATATCAGAGTTTTTGATTGGTTTATTTAAATACCAATCCCAGTAAGTTGTGGAATGGATTCCTTCTTGAAAATTACCAGCTTCTTTATTTTTTACCTCTTTAGTCATAATAGTCTCCTGCTTTAATTAATTTCATTTTATAAAAATTAGTTTTATTAATTAAAACATATATAGCAATGAGATGTAAAGTGATATTTTTTTAACATTGGCATTTTGTTGTGCAGTTCTTTTGTTTGTTGAGATTGGTATGGAGATTGTTTTTAATGTGTTTTATAAAACAGATATAAATTATTTAAGTTATACAGATTCGATAGCTTGCTATATTAACACTTTATTAACTAATTGCATCTTATAATTGTATTGCAATTTTGTGCTGTATGATGTATTTTTTTAGTAATGTAAAAAATTGTAAATATAAGGTGGTTTGATGAAAAAGTATAAGTTAGGTTTAGATATTGGCACTAATAGCATTGGCTGGGCGGTTGTTTCTTTTGAGGGCGAGGTTATTACTGAATCCCAACAAAATACCGTAGATGTTCCGCTTGAAATAGTAAAGTCTGGTGTTAGGCTTTTTAGCGATGGCAGAGAACCGGATTCTAAAGTAAGTTTAGCGGCATCTCGTTCAACTATTAAAGCTCAGCGCAAGCAGAAGCAAAGAAAAATCAATCGGGTTAAACTTTTAAATAGCTATCTGCTTAAAGAAAATATTATTTCTCAAGAAAATTTAGACACTCATGTTTATACGCTAAATGCTTATGAAGCCAGAGCTAATGCAGTTTCAAACAATCCGGAATTAAATAAAGTTCTGCGGGCGATTCTTCACCTTAATAAGCATAGAGGTTATTATGATAATTCTATAATTAAGCCAGATTTAGCAAAGATTAAAGCTGAAGAATATAAAAACATTTTAAAGGTAATGGAAGAATTTTTAGGTGAGGATAATAAATTTAATAATCTTACTGAAGAAGAAAAAGAAAAATTTGTAGCAGATATTTTATCCCTTGAAACTTATAAAAATGATACCAATAAAAAACAAGAATTTTTTAATAAATGGCAATTAGAGGGTTTTGAATTTGAAAAAGAGATAAAATTTAAGAAAGATACTAAAAAAATTAATATTTTTCGTGAAATAAAGAATGCTAAAGGTTTAAATGATGAATTAAGCCGCATTAAAAAGGGAATTCCGCATTTAGCAAAAATCTTAAAAGATGGAAATTTAACCTTAGGGCAGTTTTTATATAAACAATATTTAGAAAATGAAAAAATTAAAGAAACTAACTTTACCGCCCAAAAAGCCGTGCGGTTTACTCCAGAGGGTGAGTATTTTGCAAGTAGAGAGATGTATGAGGATGAATTTGAAAGAATTAAAGAATTATCGCAAAAAGCCAGTTTGCCAATTTCTGTAAATCAATGGAATAGAATACATGATATTATTTTTAAGCAATATCCGCTGCAGTCTAAAGAGCATTTAATAGAGAATTGCGTTCTTGAGGAAGATGAGAAGGTAGCTCCTAAAACTAGCCCGATTTTTCAAAAATTCCGCAGTTTGCAGTTTTTAAATAACCTGCAATATGATTTTGTGGATAGTGAATCTGACAAACCTAGCTATAAAAACCTCAATCAAAAACAAAAAGAAGATTTATTAAACATTATTAATCAAGAAAATTTAACTTTAAAGAAATTGCAAGATTCTTTAGGTAAAGAATATAAAGACAAAATCTTAAAAACTAACTGGAAAGTCAAAGATGATAATGTTTTAATGAAAAGCAATAATACTTTTGCGGTTATGAATTCTTGCTTGGGTGATAAGTGGTCTAATCTTACCTTAGAAAGTCAGGATAAATTAGTTAAAGATATTTTAGATTTAGAGTTTTTAGATATTAATGAAAATAAAAAAGAAGATTTTTATACAAAATGGCAAAATCTAGGAGAACTAGATAATTTATTTATAGAAAAAGGCACAACTAAAACTCCTAAAACAATTTTTACCGAATTGACTAAAGAAAAAGGCTATGCCAACTATAGCAATAAAGCCTTGTTAAAATTAATAGATGCTTGGGAAAATACAAATGGCACTATAGATAAAATAATAGAACAGGTTTATCCAAGCTATAGCCATGCAGAAGAAAAAGGAGTGTTGCCAACTGTAAAATATGAATTGCCATACTATGGGGATTTGGAAGTATTAAAGAATTCTTTAACCGGTGAAATTTATGGCGATCCTGTTTTGAAATCTGATGGTAATGTTGAACTTTCTTTAGAAATTAAAAGAGGCAACCAAACTTTAACTAAAAAAGCCATCGCCAAACATGGTTCGCAAGCACATAAAGAACTAACTACCGGCAAAATTAATAACCCCACCGTTCATATTGCGTTGAATCAAATTAGGGTTGTGGTTAATTCTATTATTGCGGAAATGCAGAAAAAATTTGGCGAAGGTTTTAAATTTGACGATATTCATTTAGAAATGGCTCGGGACATTATTAATTCGCCAGCAACTAAAAAAGAAATAGATGATAAAAATCTTATAAATAAAAATTGGAATGAATTCATAGATAAAGAATTAGGTCATAAGGCTAGTAGAGATGAAAATAGAAAACTAAAATTATGGTATGAACAACAAGGTTATGATTTAAGAAAAAGTCCTAAGGATAATCAAAAAGTTGAAAAGGCACAATGTATTTATTGTGGAGATAGCATAGGATATACAACAGATGTTGAGGTTGACCATATTCTGCCAATTTCGCAAACCGGTGATGATAGTTTTACCAACTTAGTATTAGTTTGCCGTCAGTGTAATCAAATTAAAGAAAATAAAACTCCTTATGAGGCTTTTAGTAATCATAAGGATTATAATTATGATGATTTAGTGAAAAGAGCCGAGAAAATTTATGGTAAAAAGAATCCTAAATATCTTCGTTTTACGCCATCAGGCAATGAAATTGCCGAAAAACTGCGGGAAAATTTTTCTAACAATCAGCTGAACGATACAAGATACATTACTAAGGTTGCAAAACAGTATTTATCAGCATTAGTAGAAAATAACCATAATGTGGTATGTATGCAGGGAAAAATTACCAGTTCTTACCGTCATTATTTAGGTTTGAATGAAATATTAAATGTAAATGAGGAAAATAAAAAGAATAGAGACGATCATCGCCACCATAGTTTAGATGCTATCACAGTGGCTTTAATAAATAGAGGGCTTGTGCAAAAGGTTAGCGGTGAATTAGAAAATAGAATGCAGAAGTTTAAAGAGCAAAAAATTGTTGGTGAGGCTTATTTAAAAGAACGAAAATCGGCAATGGGCGATATTTTAAAATATAGTGTTTCTAATGACCTTATTAAATATGGAGATTTTTATAATAAAGTGAAAGAATCTCTAAATAGTATAATACCAAGTGTTAAGGTTAATCATAAAACACAGTCGGCACTTTATAAAGATACGGCTTATGGTATTGTGCTTGATAGCAAGGGAGAGGTAATTAGAAATAAAGAGGGGCAATATTTAATAAAAGAAAGAAAAGCTATTGATGGGTTATCTTTAGGAGATATATCTAGTGTAATTTGCTTAAACTATAAAGCTAACCCTGAAGAGCCTTATAATGCTGAAGAAGATAGTTTGCGAATGGATATTCGTAAATATTTGGCAGAAAATGGTTTATCTGTTTTTCAAACTGACATGTGGAACTTGAAAAAAGAGATTAAAGAGCCTAAGGGCAAGGAAGCCAAAGAATTAAGCAATTTATTAAAAACTTTTGGTGAACATCGAGGCATTAAAAAGGTTTCGTTGAAATACTATGCTACCGTTAAACCGATAAATCAAAAGCAAAAGCGTAAGGATACTTATTCACAATTCACGAAAGATGTTAAAGGAACTGATAGTCCTTATAAAGCCTATGTTGTTGATTCTTATAAATGTGTGGATATTTATCAAATCAGCAAAGGGGTTGATAGAAAAACAAATCAAGAAAATTTTGCTTATCAAGGTAATTTTATTTTATATGCAGATTTTGCTGAGCATAAGGGCAATAGGGGAGCTGAATCTTATAAAAATAGTGAAAATTTTAAAGAAATATTAACTAAAGATAAAAATCCAAAATTTTTAATGCGATTACATAAAGAAGATACCGTAGTTGCTTATAAAAAAGAAGATGGAAAAATTGATAGTGAAAAAGATATTCAATTTTTGTTTGTTGTTAAAGGACTTCAAAGGTTAGGTGGTCGGTTAGATTTAAGACCTTTATTATTAAGTGATAATAAACAACAACCTTATAATATTAGCACAGTTTTACGGAAAGAACCTAAAGAACATGATAGCTTCTTCAATCTCAAAAAAGTAGCTGTTTTACCAAATGGTGAAATTCGTGGTATTCAAATGGAAAGCCTTCCTAAAGAGTATAAAACATGGCTGGAAGATAAGAAAAAAGAAGCTAAAAAAGATAAAAAATCTCAAGAAAATAATAATCCTCAAGAGAATAGCAAAGAATCAACAGAGGAAAATAATAACAGTGAGTAGGGCATTAAAATGATACAAAAAATAATAGAGGTTAATAAAGATAACACTTATCTTAGTCTTTATCGGGGATTTCTTTTAATTGAAGAAAATTCCGTTGAGATGGGCAGGGTTAGCTTTGATGAAATCGCTGGGGTGGTTATTTCATCTAATGATTCCACTTTATCTAAAAATATTATGGTTCGGCTTGCAGAACACAATATACCGCTTATTATTTGCGGTGGTAATTATCTGCCGATTTCTATTTCGCTGCCGCTTAGCAGTCATTATCAAAGTAAATTAGTGCTAGATAACCAAATAAATGCCTCGCTGCCCTTAAAGAAAAGATTATGGCAAAAAATTATCCAAGAGAAAATTAAAAACCAAGCCTATGTTTTGCAGCATTATTCTACTAATGAAACTGAATCTAAGTATTTAGAAAATATGGCAAATGATGTTCAGTCGGGCGATAGCACAGGGCTTGAAGCCCAAGCTGCCAGATATTATTTTAATAAAATGTTCGGTAAAGATTTCACAAGAGACAAGCAATCTACAGATCTTACCAATGTTATGCTGAATTATGGCTATACGGTGCTGCGGAGTGCGGTTTGTCGGTCGCTTTGTGCGGCAGGGCTCAATTTATCTTTAGGGTTATTTCACAAAAATGCCTACAATCATTTTTGCTTGGCTGATGATTTAATGGAGCCGTATCGTCCATTGGTGGATTATACCGTGAAAGCTATGGTGCTAAATGAAGAAGATAGGATTTTAACACCGCAAATTAAAAAAGAATTAGCAGATATTTTAATTTTAGATACGGTATATAAAAAGCAAAATATACCAATTTTTAGGGTTTTTAACTATATATCTCAAAATTTAGTATCTTGCTTTAAAGAAGGAAGCCCAAATATTCAATTGGCTAATTTAAAACTATGAAAACAGTATTAAGCGGGTATCAGGTTATGTGGATGTTTGTAATGTTTGATCTTCCAACGGAAGAAAAAGTGCAGCGAAAAAAGTATAGGGAATTTCGTAATACACTGTTAGATATGGGATTTAAACAGTTACAATATTCTGTGTATATTAAGTTGGCAGCTTCTAAAGAAACCGCCCAGCGGATGGAAAAAGTGGTGCAAAATGCTTTGCCAGAAAATGGTGATGTTAATGTATTTTGTATTACCGATAAACAATATGAGAGTATTAAAAGTTTCACAGGACGAAAGAAAAAAACTAAGGGTAGTGAGACTCAACTTATGTTATTCTAAAAATTTTCACTATAAAAAGATATTTATCTAAAAAGTTTTGGTTCGAGTTGAAACCTAATTTTTAATATGCTATAATCCGGAAGAAAACTCTACCGAAGTAGCTTTTGTTCGAGTTGAAACCTAATTTTTAATATGCTATAATAGAAATATTCTTTTTATCTAAATCTCTTAAGTTCGAGTTGAAACCTAATTTTTAATATGCTATAATAATAACCTTGTTAGTAGTAAAGATAAACTAGTTCGAGTTGAAACCTAATTTTTAATATGCTATAATTACATCAGGTGGTGATGGTACAAGATCATTGTTCGAGTTGAAACCTAATTTTTAATATGCTATAATAAATATATGGGTTAAGCCACCTGTTGAGGCGTTCGAGTTGAAACCTAATTTTTAATATGCTATAATTAAATTTTATGTTTCTACACCGGGAGTTAAGTTCGAGTTGAAACCTAATTTTTAATATGCTATAATTGAAAATCAGCCATTTAATAGCCTAGACCGTTCGAGTTGAAACCTAATTTTTAATATGCTATAATATCGCCACTATTAAAAGCAACCACTAAGTAGTTCGAGTTGAAACCTAATTTTTAATATGCTATAATAATAATCCAAACATGGCTACAGGTAATCCAGTTCGAGTTGAAACCTAATTTTTAATATGCTATAATTCGTGCTTTGCTCTTTCTTTAGCCTCAGCAGTTCGAGTTGAAACCTAATTTTTAATATGCTATAATTTTCCTATGTTAGAAGATAAGCATTCATTCAGTTCGAGTTGAAACCTAATTTTTAATATGCTATAATTTTTTTAAGTAGTGCAAGTCAAGAGAGTTTGTTCGAGTTGAAACCTAATTTTTAATATGCTATAATTGAATATCAGCCCTTAAATCATCATGTATCGTTCGAGTTGAAACCTAATTTTTAATATGCTATAATATTAAGAGCCTTAATCATAATAGCTCTACTGTTCGAGTTGAAACCTAATTTTTAATATGCTATAATTGATTGGCTTTATATACCTCCTTCGCATAAGTTCGAGTTGAAACCTAATTTTTAATATGCTATAATACCACGACGAGAACAACCAAGGTAATCTGGGTTCGAGTTGAAACCTAATTTTTAATATGCTATAATTTTTCATCTATAGATAAATAAGCGTTAGTGGTTCGAGTTGAAACCTAATTTTTAATATGCTATAATTTAAGTTGCTTTTGTCGTTTGTGCTCCTCTGTTCGAGTTGAAACCTAATTTTTAATATGCTATAATGAATTAATTGAAAAGGATAAAACAACATGGGTTCGAGTTGAAACCTAATTTTTAATATGCTATAATATCAGCAAGGTCTAAATAAAATGTGGAGCAGTTCGAGTTGAAACCTAATTTTTAATATGCTATAATGTTACACCAGAAAGTATTGGCTATTGCTGCGTTCGAGTTGAAACCTAATTTTTAATATGCTATAATCAGCGCAGAAGATAAACCAGGCGGAGTATGGTTCGAGTTGAAACCTAATTTTTAATATGCTATAATAGCGATGTTTGCCACATTAACTTACAACAAGTTCGAGTTGAAACCTAATTTTTAATATGCTATAATCAACAAGGAGGTGGAGCTCAAGGAGGCAACGTTCGAGTTGAAACCTAATTTTTAATATGCTATAATAATTAAAAACATACATAAACATTAAACATAGTTCGAGTTGAAACCTAATTTTTAATATGCTATAATCCCTGATTAGTTTCCGCGACCTCATTTCTTGTTCGAGTTGAAACCTAATTTTTAATATGCTATAATGATAAGGACCTTCTACCGCTTCCAGGGATAGTTCGAGTTGAAACCTAATTTTTAATATGCTATAATTGAAAATCTATAACAGTTTTCGTTCCGCCTGTTCGAGTTGAAACCTAATTTTTAATATGCTATAATAGTCCAAAATCTTTATGAACATCATCCTCAGTTCGAGTTGAAACCTAATTTTTAATATGCTATAATATGATGAAGATTTAGAGCCGCCTTTGAGATGTTCGAGTTGAAACCTAATTTTTAATATGCTATAATTAAAAGTAATACGAGGGAGATACATTCCATGTTCGAGTTGAAACCTAATTTTTAATATGCTATAATAATGGATTTAGATTAAACGATATTCCAAATGTTCGAGTTGAAACCTAATTTTTAATATGCTATAATCATCGTCGTATTCCCCAGCGCAGTATATGGGTTCGAGTTGAAACCTAATTTTTAATATGCTATAATATAAAGTAATAGGACTAAGAGGAGGACGAAGTTCGAGTTGAAACCTAATTTTTAATATGCTATAATTCAACGATATGGCAAAAGCAGGACTGAACCGTTCGAGTTGAAACCTAATTTTTAATATGCTATAATAGCGCAAGGAACAATTAAAACAGGCAGCTGGTTCGAGTTGAAACCTAATTTTTAATATGCTATAATATAAACAAGTGAAGGGGTTAATTTTATTGAAGTTGGAATGTTTTTAGCAAATAAAAAATGCATGTTTTTAATAAAAGAATCTTCTAATTTTATTTGTTTATAAAATATATTAAAATTTTGACAAACTAAAAAATAATATTTATTATATAAGTAGCATATTAAAAATTAGGTTTCAGAATCTCGTAACAAGATAATATATCATAACATTAAAAAGCTAGATTATTCTAGCTTTTTTTATTATCCTATATAAAGAATCCAGTATTTATTTTTGCTATAAAAGGGAATAAAATTATAGAGGGAAATAATTATTCTATGCAGAATAATCTATATCAAATAACAAAATAATTTATAAATTAACATAAGAAATAATAAAATGAACGAATTTGATATTATAGAAAAATATTTTATGCCGTTAGCGGCAAAGGCAGGAAAGGAATCTCTCAATTTAAGAGATGATTGTGCCATAATTACATCTAACAATCAAATAGTTATCAATGTTGACAGTATTATTGAAGGCGAGCATTTTTTTACGGCAGATCCGCCTTCTTCAATTGCTCATAAATTACTGCATGTAAATTTATCAGATATTGCAGCTATGGGAGCTAGTCCTAAATATTGGACTTTAGCAATTTCTATCCCTAAAAATCGCTTTATAAACGAAAAATGGCTAAAAGAATTCTGTTATACTTTAGAAAATATCCAAAATCAGCATAATTTTTATTTAATCTCAGGCGATACCACATTCAGCGCCAGCAATCTAATTTTAACTGCAAATATTTTTGCAGAAATCCCGAAACTTCAAGCTCCTTTAAAGAAATCTACGGCGCAGGTTGGCGATGCTATTTGTGTATCAGGATATATTGGCGACGGTTATTGGGGTTTGCAGATGCGCCGTGATGATATTAAAAATCAAAATAATTTCCACATTTCTATAGATGATAAAAGCTATCTTATAAACAGATACCTTTATCCGCAGGCAAGGTTAGAACTGGGGCAGATGCTTATCACTGCTGCCAATTCCGCAACTGATATTTCTGACGGGCTTTGGGCAGATCTGGAAAAATTATGCAAATATTCGGGAGTTTTGGGGGTTATTAATGCTGGTTATGTTCCGCTGTCGGCAGCTGTGCAGAATATTAGCGATAGAGATAAAATTATAAAATCTATCACCGGAGGCGATGATTATGAATTGGCATTTACCATAAATGAAAGTAAATTAGCTGATTTAAAAAAGCAGCTAACCGTTAATAATATTACAATTCCCATTACAAAAATCGGCTATGTAGAAAAAGCTGCAGAACAAGATTATATAAAGTTTTTTCATAATGATGTCTTACTGCAAACAAGCCATAAAGGTTATAATTATTAGCTTCTAAAATATGGTGTAGAAAATTATCTCACAGTAGCAGGAAGTAGGAAGATTTTTTTATAGTTGTAATCATCATAGAAGGTAGGGCTTCTTTTAAAAATGTTGTATCTAATTCCAATATCAACAGATTGAAAGTTATTATCGCTAAGCGTTTTGTATGTTCCTATCATATTGATGTTGGAATAGTTAAGAGTAATATCCATATTATTATTAAAAGAATAATAAGCTCCCATTTTATATTGATAAGCAGGGTAGGTAATTTGCTGGGCTGAAAAGGCGTTATTTCCGCCGATTGCTGCCATACCATAGCCTAAGCCAACTCCTGTAAATATGGTAAAACTTTGTGCAAGCGGCAGCTCATACAAAAGATTCATAAAGCCTAAATAATTATTAGCATTTACAGGTTTTGTATCAAATAGTTCTTTATTAACTTCAGGCGAGAAAAAAGCAGCCCCAGAGGATGTATCTATTAAAATATTATTAAAGGTGTTATCTTGTGTTCCGTTTATAGTTGTTTCAACCCATACGCCATTATTAGGAGAGCATATAGTAGGATAACCAGGAGCGTTGCAAAAAGATTGTGTAGTATTTATATAGTTAGAATTTAAAGAAATATCATAGAGGGAACTTTTAGGTTTAGTTTTTAAAAAAGTAGTTTTAACTTCTCCTTCAATTCTAATATTCTTAAAAGCAAATCCTCCGGTTAAGGCAAAAGCAGGTGTGTTTTCCTGCTTAAAGTTAATTCCTTTAAGAACGCTGTTGTAAGTATCAACAGATTGATAGTCGTTAATTATTTCTACAAAACAACTAGAGCATCCGGGTGTAGTAAATTTGTATTCATTATGCTGTGATACATTCTGCTGAAAAGTTTTTGCTGAATTAATATTGCTAATTTTAATATCACCTTTATAAATATATCCAATAGTTCCTCCAACATAAAAACCTCTGCCGTCTTGTGCTTGTAATGCTGAGGTTAAAGAAACAACTAAAATTATTAATGCAAATATTCTCATTAGTTTCCCTACAGTATATACATTAGGCTAAAATCAACACTATTCTGTGAAATTGGCTTAACATTAAAGCTATTAAATTTAACATCACCTATAGAATGAATGCTTGTGAAAGAAAGCATTAAGCGAAGGTGCTGAGAGTTATAAGGATTGTAGTATGTTCCAAGTTTGTATTGGTAGGCATAAAACGAGCTATTCTCGTTTAAATCTATACTTATGTTGCTTTGTGAAGATAATTTAATTGCTGCTAAACCTGCTCCAACTCCGCTAAACAACCCAAAATATTGCATAACTGGAATATCGTATAGAGCATTTAGAAAGTAATAGTTAATATTATTTGATAATGCTATATTAGGGGTTTCTCCATTGTTGGGAATTAAACTAAATATATCGCTAGAAACACTATAATTATTATTATAGTTTTCCTCGTAATTCATTTCCGCATATGGACATCTGTTGTTATTATCACATATATAGCTAAATTGAGAATTTAGGTTAGAATTAACCTTAAATTTAGTTTGCAGGCTTTCAAGATTCTTTTTAAAGCTAGCTAATTTAAACTCTCCTTCAACCCTTAAATTATTTAAAAACATATAGCCTAAGGCAAAATTATAAGAAGGAGTTTGAGAATTTTTTATTTTATAACTGGCAACTGAATAATCTGCGGTCTCACTCCTATCAATTACCTTATATACATCACTTAAATAAAGAGAGCTGCCGCTGCCTGTATCGCCTATAATACACCTGCTGCAGATCAGCTCTTTATTAGATTGGGAAGAATTAATGGTAAAGCTAGGAAATAGTTCTGTTTTACCATTATTAGCAATTTCTAAAGTATTATTGCTTAAAGAAATTCCTGCAGAAAAATAAAATTCAGCATAGGATTTTTGCAAATTAATAACTGTAAAAAAAATAATTAAAAAGATTCCAAAAATAATTTTTAAGCTAATATGCAATTACTAACACCCCATACGATACTAATTGAAGCATAGAATATCATAGGAGGGGTGAGTAAAGCAAGTTTATACTTGAATGTTGATACTTTATTGCGCAGTTTTGTGTAAAAATAAGTTAATTACTGCTAAAAGTATTAATATTGTTAAATTGAGAATCTCTTGGATTGGTTTTTATAAGGATATTTTGAGTTTTAGCTCTTACAATAGGAATATTTCTTCGTTTATTGTAATCTAAAACTTCAACATTTTTGATTTTATTATTTTCATCAAAATTGATAATAATAACTTTAGATTCTATGATAGTTTTATTTAAAAATCTTAATTTTCTATTATATTTTTCATAAATATAATACCAAGTATTTTCATTAAAATTAGCTTTAATGGTGGTAGCCCCTAGCATTGCAAAAACTTGATCTTTACTTAAGCCGGGTTTGATTTTATCTAGCTTGTCGGGAAAAATATAATTACCCTCAATTCTTAGTCCGGAAGAACAACCATAAAGAACAACTACAACAATAAGGATAAGAATACTTTTCAAATAATTCATTTTTCTTTCTATTTTTTTCGTTAATTTTAATCATAACAAAAAAACTATAAAAATAAAAGCAAATGATGTAAAGTTTAATTTTATAGTTTTTGGAATCTATTTTAATGTATAAATTTTTGTTCTTTTTCATATTGCTTTTTCCTTTAGAGGCAATGGGAAAGCTAATAACCAGCATAGAAGTTAGCGGACTTAAAAGAACAAATCCTGCTGTCGTGCGCAATGCCATAAGCATTCAAGAGGGTGATGATTTCAGCAGCTTTAGTGAAACAGAGGTTAGGCAAGCCCTTAATAAACTTGGATTGTTTTCAAGCATAGAAGTATCTGCTGTAGAAAGCTCTGATGATGTGAAAATAAAAATAAATCTTAAAGAAAAAATCACAAAGCTAGTAGTTCCTTTAGCTAAAAGCGGCACTAATGAAACTGCAGTGGGATTATTATTTTTAGACAGCAATTTTTTAGCACGCGGCGATTTATTTGTAGCAGTTGCCATTTACGGACAATCTACAAATTTATACTCCATAGGGTTAGATAATAAACACTTCCTTGATACTAATTTTACCAATAAAATGTATATTTCTTATGATTCCTCGCAATTTAGCAACCAAAGTATTCTACACTCCAGTATCTATAAGGAATATTTTCAAAAAACTGCTAAAGCATCTTACGCTTTTGGTTATGATTTTGGCTGGATTACCCCGCTTTTAAGCGTCTCTTATAAAAATTTTGCAATTTCCAATAAAATAAATGATAGGCAAAAGGGGGAAACTTATGCAATATCACCCATTGTATCCATAGATAAAATGACTTATGCCGATTTTCTAGCACATGGTTTTGACGGCAAAGTTAGTGTATCTAGGAATATTACAAAAATAGATAACTGCACAATTCCAAGCACCGCATTTACAGGTCAAAGCAGCTATTCTTTTAAAACATCTAACAATAATAAAGTTTTAATGGCTTTAGATACTTTTATTTCAGATCTGCCTTTTATAGAGCAAAACAGGACATCTTACGGCAGAGGCATGCGCAGCCTTGTAGATAGAAATATTTCTTACCAAAATTTTTTCGGCGGAACATTATCTAATGAATATTTGTTCCATCGTAATACAATGTTTGGATTCAGCAATATAAATTTTGTGGAAAGCGGTAAAATTAATGGAGAATTTGATAAACATTATGTGGCTTATACAGGGATAGGCAGCGGCATTAATATATATTTTAGAAAAGTTGCTATTCCTGCTGTAGGATTATATATTACAAATAACTTTAGAACTAAGGCGGCTCAAGTTATTTTTGTAATGGGAATGTCTATTTAGGAGGAATTTAATGCTTAACCATAAAATTAATGTTAATAGCATCAGTAATACAGCAAAAATTTTGAAAATTAAAGCTAATGCAGAAGAATTGCTTAATTTAGCAGCACAAACAGAGGTTTTAAAGTTCAATTTGCTTGAAGGCGAGGTTAGTATAACTAGGAATCTTAATAGATTTGCGGTTCTAGGTGAAATTAAGGCTGAGTTTATTCAAGCAGATGCTGTAAGTTTAGAAGAAATAGATGCTTCTATTTTTCTGCCGATTAAAAGAATCTATGAGAAAACGGCGCGGATTGAGAATTCTAAAAAAATTAAAAATGTAGTTATGAACTTTGATAAAGAAGAAGATGATATAGATACCCTAGAGAACGATACCATTGATGTAGGCTTTATAATATTAGAAGAGTTAATTTTGAATATTGATCCGTTTGCTAGAAAAGAATAGAATAATAATAAAAAAGAGGCATTATGCTTAAAATTAAGTTAATAGTTGGTTTATGTTTTTTATTGTGGCATCTGCCGCTGCAGGCAAATGTTTTTTCTAATACTTTTGATAATATGCAAAAAACTCTGTATTCTCCGCAAAAAGATTTGTATCTGCCTTTTTTTACTTGGCATGCAAGGTCTACCTACGATGATTATAGAATAGCGTCCTATAATGAAAGTCCTGGCGGAATAGGTTTCGGCAAAAGTTATTGGGACGAAAAAAATAATTGGCATGGCATTTATGCTATGGCTTTTAGAGATTCCCATAACAGCTGGAAGCCAATAATAGGGTATGGCTGGGAGTATATATGGTTTCTTGACGGCAATCAAGATTTTCATGCAGGTTTAGGCTATACGGCAGGAGTAGCTACAAGAAGAAGCTGGGGTTGGCGTCCTTTGCCTATTATATTGCCGATTACTTCCGTAGGCTATAAAAAAGTTTCCGTGCAAATGGCTTATATCCCATGGATTGGACAAAATTCAGGAAATATTTGGTTTTTTTGGGTTAGGGTTAATTTAATATAATAGATAGAAGATAAACTCAATAGCAAAAAAAATATTTGCTATTCTTATTTTTTTATATATAATATGTTGATTGTAGGAAAAATTATGCAAGGAGTTTACAATGGCTGTTCCTAAAAAGAAAACTTCAAAATCTAAAAAAAACATGAGAAGATCACACTTGGCTTTAAGTAAAAATTCTTTTGTTGAAAATAAAAAAACCGGTCAATTGCACAGACCGCACCATGTTGATTTAACAACAGGGACATATAGAGATAAGCAAGTAATAGATATTCAAGATAATAACTAAACTTTTATATTCATGGATAATAAAGTTATTATTGCCTTAGATGCAATGGGTGGCGATAGAGCGCCTTTTATAGTTATAGAAGGCGCTAGTATTGCCTTAAGCAAAGATAAAGATTTATTTTTTAATATTTTCGGCAATGAACAAAAAGTTTTGCCGATTATTAAAAAGTTTAAAAATCTTCAGGGTAATTATGAATTTTTTCATACGGAATCTGTAATTACTAATGAAGATAAACCCGCAAATGCCCTAAGAAACGGTCGTGAAAGCTCTATGCGCTTAGCTATTGATTCTGTAAAAGAGGGTGCTTCTCATGCCGTAGTTTCTGCAGGTAATACCGGAGCGCTTATGGCAATGTCTAAGTTTGTGCTTACCTCTATACGAGGAATAGATAGACCAGCAATTGTTACTTATATCCCCACTAGAAAAAATCCCTGCGTTATTTTAGATTTAGGAGCAAATGCTGAAAGTTCGCCGGAACAGCTTTTGCAGTTTGGCATTATGGGCGATGCTTTTGCTAAATCTATTTTAGATGTTAAAGAGCCGACCATTGGTCTTTTAAATATTGGTTCAGAAAATCTTAAAGGCAATAAGCTGGTGCAAGATTCTGCAGAGCTTTTTCTAAAACATCCGCACTTAAATTACAAAGGTTTTGCTGAAGGGCACGATATTTTTAAAGGTAAATTTAATATTATTGTAGCCGATGGTTTTACAGGAAACATTACCTTAAAAGTAATTGAGGGAACTGTAAGTTTTATTAAATATAGGATAGTAAATACTTTCAAAGGAAATTATTTTGCCTACTTCTTTTTATTATTAACAGCTTTGTTTTCCTTTTTTAGCATTAAAAAAAGCTATAAAGAAGTTGATCCAAGACTTTATAATGGGGCTATGATGGTAGGATTGGAAGGTATTTCGGTTAAAAGTCATGGCGGAGCAGATAAAGTAGCTTTTTCTAATGCTATCCAAGTTGCTAAAAAACTTGTTGTTGCTAAAATAAACGATAAAATAAAAAGTGAATTACAAATTTTATCTTTAGATGGTGATGGTTCTCAAAGTAATAGTTAATATCTAACAGCTGCATAAGGAAATTTTTATGTTTTTTTCTAAAATAATAGCCAGCGGGTCTTACTTGCCAAAAAAAATCCTTACTAATGAAGATTTAGCAAAAATGGTTGATACCAGCGATGAATGGATAGTTAGCAGAACCGGCATTAAGCAAAGACATATCGCTGAAGAAAATGAAAAAACCACAGATTTAGCTATGCAGGCAGCTCTTGCTGCTTTAAAAAAAGCAAATTTAACTTCCGCAGATATTGACGGCATAGTGCTGGCAACTACTACGCCAGACTTAGTTTTCCCCTCAAGCGCATCTATACTGCAAAGAAAACTAGGTGCATCTAAGGCTTTTGCATATGATGTGCAGGCAGTTTGCAGCGGCTTTATTTATGCTTTGTTTAATGCCGATTCTATAATTAGATCAGGGCGCGCAGAGAGAATTTTAGTTATTGGTGCAGAAACTTTTTCGCGGATACTTAATTGGCAGGATAGAAATACTTGTGTTTTATTTGGCGATGGCGCAGGGGCGGTAATTTTAGAAAAAACTGCTGAAAATCCTATAGATGGTGGTTCGGGCATTATTGATGTTAGAGTTTTTACCGATGGCAATTATACCGATGAATTAAGAACAACGGAAGGAGCAAATCCCTATGTAGTTATGAACGGCAGCGAGGTTTTTAAACATGCGGTTAATAATTTGGCAAGTGTAGCTGACCTAATTTTAGAAAAAAATAATCTCACAAAAGAAGATGTTAACTGGCTGGTGCCGCACCAAGCAAACTTGCGTATTATCAATGCCATGGGTAAAAAACTGCATTTAGACGAAAACAAGGTTGTAATAACTATAGATAAACATGCTAATACTTCAGCAGCATCTATCCCGCTTGCCTTAGACAGCGCCTTTGATAAAATAAAGAAAGGCGACCTCGTATTAATGGAAGCTATGGGCGGAGGATTTACATGGGGCGCTGCTTTGTTTAGAATGTAAAACGGAATAATCAAATTAACAGAGAAATCTCTATATAACTTCAATGCCCATATCCGTTTGCGGTAAGTTCTTGGGCGGGCATAATGAAAGTTATATAGAAATTCTTAAATTTTAGGATATTGCATAGCCGTATGCAGTATATTAAGAATAAAGATTTCTTGATTATCTTCGTTAATTTCATAAATTATGAAATATGGTAGGTTAGTAAAAATAAGTTCCCGAGTGCTAGCTGCTCTGCCAAGTCTTCCAATATACGGATTTTTAATAATAGTTTTAATTCTTTGCTTTATTTGTAGTTGTGTTGCTTGTAAATAAGATGGATAATATCTTTTTAAATAATCTTTTATTTCCATAAGATTCTTATTAAAACTATTGGCATAAGCAACTTTTATTTTTAGTTTTCTGTGAAAGATTTAAGAGTTGCGTCTATTGTTTCTTGTGATACAACATTGCCTTTTCTGCATTCTTCCTGAGATTTTTTAATTTCGGCAATTTGCCAATTTAAAAGATTTTCGTAATAATTTTCTATGGCTTCATTTGCTACAAGCTCAATAGTTTTTCCTTGAGAGGTTGCAGCATCTTGCAAAATAACTTTATTTTTTTCGGTAATTTTTATAGCAGAGTGAGTCATTGTTTTTATCTTATATAATACTTTTCATATTATAACAAATAAATCCTCATCATGCCATAAGAAATTAGCATGATAAGATAAATATATTTACTGCTTCTTTCCGTGTGCCGAATTCTCTTTTATGGTTGAGGTAGAAATTTCTATCAGTTCAGCTTTTTCTTGAAATTCAGCTAAATTTTTTGCACCTACATAGCTAAATGCTGAGCGCAAGCCGCCGCTGATATTTTGCAGCACATCCGCAACGCTTCCCTTATAAGGAACTAAAAAGCTATCGCCTTCAAAGGTGCGCCATTTGGCAATTTTCCCTTGAACTTCATAAGATTCCTGTGAGGCTGATCCGCGATATTGTTTATATAAAGAGTCTATAATATCACCAGGACCTTCATCAACGCCAGCTAGCATAGAGCCCAGCATTACGCATTTTGCTCCAACAGCCAGTGCTTTAGCAATATCGCCGGGACTTTTTTTGCCGCCATCGGAAATTATCGCAACTTTAGGGTTAATTTTAACACAGTCAATTACGGCAGATAGCTGTGGAATTCCGCATCCAGTCTGCACTCTAGTTAAACAAGCCGATCCGCCGCCAATGCCAACTTTAAATGCCATAGGCTCGCGCACGCATAATTCACGAAATTGTTTAATGGTATCGCCCGTAGCAAAATTTCCCACAATTATCTCAATATTTTTATAAGAAGAGGCAATTTTATTATATTGCTCTGCCACCGACATCTGTGCTCCGTGTGCGACATCTATACATAAAATATTGGCTCCAGCTGCAGTTAAGGCTTCTGCTCGTGCCAGTTCATATTCACCAAGTCCTATAGAAATAATGGCATTAGTATTTTCTTCCTGCACTTTAGCAAAGGCTTTAATATTTTTTTCGATGCTGGAAAATCTGTGTAAAGCTCCAATGGCACCATTTTTAGACATAGCAATTGCCATATCGGCATTGGTTACGGTGTCCATATTAGCAGATATAATTGGCATATTTAACTCTAAATCACCAATTTTTGTAGATATATCCACATCTCGGCGGCTGCTTATAGTAGAAAATTGCGGTTTGATTAAAACATCATCAAAAGTAATATATTTTTCCATTTTTGCCTCTTAAAATATCCAAGCAGTATATTATCATTTTAATTATTGAAAGTCTAAACAAAAAACGCTACTATAAGAGTATAAAAATTAGTTTTGCAGGTTGGAGTTTTGATTAAATTATTTTTAGTTTTCTTAATGCTTAGTTTTGTATATGGCTGTGCTAAAATAAACATATACGATCCTAATAATTATAGAAAAGATATTGTTGTCTATCAAATGCTGCCAGATCTAAATCCAACTTTTATTTTATGCAGCGAGCTTTTTGCTCCAAAATTTAATATTGATTTTGAAGCCAATTTAATTTGCGCTACTAAAAAAAAGGAAGCAAAGCTAGTTAAAAGACAAATTTTCAATACCTGCTATTTTTTACAACCAATTTCTAATGTTTATGAATGTGTATAAAAACACGGAGATGCTAATATGGCTTTAAAAATTACAACTGACTGCACTAACTGTTCTGCCTGCGAGCCGGAATGCCCTAACAATGCAATAACTCAAGGCGATGAAATTTATGTAATTGATCCTAAACTCTGCACTGAATGTATTGGGGCGTTTGATGAATCTCAGTGTGTAGCGGTATGTCCTGCCGATTGCATAGTAATGGACGAAAAATTTAAAGAAACTAAGGAAGAACTGCTGAATAAATATAAAAATATCCACAGTAAATAAATTTAAAAGATGGCAATTATTTACATTATAAGGAGATAAAATGTCTGAGCCTGTTGTAAAATATTTAAAAGATTATAAGAAACCCGACTTTTTTATTACTAAAACCCATTTAGATTTTACCATATTAAGCGATAAAATTGTGGTAAAATCTAACTTACATATCAAAAAAAATTCTGCAGCTGCCGATTTGCACCTAAATGGCGATGAATTAATTACAAAATCTGTTAGTCTTAATAATAATCTTCTTGCAAGCAGTGCAGATTATGAATTAGATGAAAATATTCTAACTATTTTTAATGTTCCCAATGAATTTACCATTCAAACAACTGTTGAAATAAATCCATATACCAACACTAAGCTAATGGGAATTTATAAAAGCAATTCCTGTATAGCTTCGCAATGCGAACCAGAGGGCTTTAGAAGAATAACATGGTTTATAGATAGACCAGATGTTATGAGTGTATGGCAGGTAAGTATATCGGCTAATTCAAGCAGCTTTGAAACGCTGCTGTCTAATGGAAATTTAATTTCCGATACAACAAAAGGAGAGATTAGAACCTGTGTTTTTGATGATCCTTTCCCTAAGCCTTCTTATCTTTTTGCCTTTGTGGCAGGAAATTTTGATATTTGTTCCAAACCATTTAAAACCAAAAGCGGTCGTGATGTTGCGTTAGCCGTTTATGTGGAAAAAGGCAAAAAAGAACAGGCTCGGTTTGCCCTTGATAGTCTTGCCCGCGCTATGCGCTGGGACGAAGAAACTTTTGGTTTAGAATATGAACTTGAAGTTTTTTCTATTGTAGCAGTTAGTGATTTTAACTTTGGCGCTATGGAAAATAAAAGTTTAAATATTTTTAATGAGGCATATGTTTTAGCAGATCCTTATATTGCTACCGATGACGATTTCTTTAATATTGAATCCATTGTTGCTCATGAGTATTTTCATAATTATACAGGCGATAGAATTACCTGCCGTGATTGGTTTCAGCTAACTCTTAAAGAAGGGCTGACCGTATTTAGAGATCATTTATTTTCTGAAGATGTAAGACACAGGGATATTGTTAGAATCAATGATGTGGAAGTGCTGCGTAATGTGCAGTTTGCTGAAGATAAAGGTCCGCTGGCACATCCAATTCGTCCGCAGTCTTACATTGAAATGAATAATTTTTATACAACTACTGTTTACGATAAAGGCTCGGAAGTTATAAGAATGATTGAAACTTTAATCGGCGTAGATAACTTCAAGAAAGGCATTGCTAAATATTTTGAACTTTTTGACGGTCAGGCAGTTGCCTGTGAAGATTTCGTGCATGCTATGGAAGTTGCCGGGGGTGTTAGCTTAGAAAAATTTAAACAATGGTATGCTCAATCAGGGACGCCTATTGTTAGTGTGAAAACTTCTTACAATGCTGAGGCTAAAAATTTTAGCATTATGCTATCACAAACTAATAACCCTACTTTTGACCAAAGCGAAAAACAGAATTTAGTGCTGCCGATGCGATTAGCATTGTTCAGCAAAAGCGGGGTGCAGCTAGATTTAAGCGGCGATAAAGAGTATGTTGCAGTATTGGATTCTAAATCAGCAGAATTTATTTTTGAAAATATTGCTGAGGAACCAATTTTATCGATAAATCGTTATTTTTCAGCTCCAATAATTTTAGATTTTAACCAATCAGATGAAGATTTAGCTATTTTAATGAATTACGATAGCGATGGCTTTAATCGCTTTGAATCTTCGCAGAAGTATTTTAGAAAACACATGCTGAATATTATCAACCGCTTAGAAAACGGAGAAAAAATTGGGCAGGATGAATATAAAAAATTAGTGCTGCCGCTTGCAAATATACTAAAAAACTATCAAAGCGATATGTATATGACTGCAACACTTTTAAGGCTGCCGACTTTTGCGTCATTGGAAATGAATTTTGATAAAAATCTGCCGATAGACAGCATGCTGAAAACTATCAAAAATATGGAAGAAGCAATTGCTAATACTTTTGAGAAAGAATTTGCCAGTATTTTTAATTCCATAAATGATGTAGAAAGTGAATTTTCCACAATAATGATGGGTCAGCGCAGTTTAAAAAACCGCTGCCTCTTTTATTTATTAAAAACTAAAAAAGAAGAATATTTAAGCATGGCAGCTGCCTATTTTAAAACTACAAAATCTATGACTAAAAAAATTGGAGCGCTATCTAGTGTTAAAGATTTTTTAAATACACCGCAGCATACAGAAATTTTCAGCTCGTTTTATCAAGAATTTGAAAACTATCCAACCGTGCTTAATAAATGGTTTTTAATCTCAGCAAGCATCAGCCATAAAGATGCTATTGAGAATGTAAGAAGACTAACAACTCTTGATACTTTTTCCTATACTAATCCTAACAAGGTTCGCCATTTAATCGGCGGCTGGACATCAAATATTGCTGCTTTCCACGATATTAACGGCAGCGGCTATAAATTTTTGGAAGAAATTATTATAAAAATGGACGATATTAATCCTAGCGTTTCGGCAAATTTGGCTAAAAATTTCTCAAAATTAAATGTGTATGATTCCCAAAGGCAGAATTTAATTCGGCAGTCTATTAATAATATTCTTAAAAAACCTAATATTTCTAAAGGCTTATATGAAATTTTATCTAAATCTTTAGCATAATTAAACAAAGGAGATATATAATGAAGAAAAAAATTAAAAAGGCAGTTTTTCCTGTAGCAGGGTTAGGCACAAGATTTCTGCCGGCTACGAAAGTTGTTCCTAAGGAAATGATGCCGGTTTTTAATAAGCCTATCGTGCAGTATGCCGTAGAAGAAGCTATGAGTGCTGGGATTGAAGAGTTTATTTTTGTTACAGGCAGAGGCAAAGCAATTATTGAAGATCATTTTGATATTTCTTACGAATTAGAAAGACGGTTAACAGATGAAAAAAAACATCGGTATAAAGACTTAATTTCACAAGGCATACCGAAGCCCGGCAAAGCATTTTTTACGCGGCAGCAGTCTCCTAGTGGTTTAGGTCATGCTATTTGGTGTGCTAAGGCTTTAATTAATAATGAGCCTTTTGCAGTCCTTCTGCCGGATGAATATTTAAAATCTTCGCCAACATGTTTAGCGAAAATGGTAGATATTTACAATAGCCATGCGGATATTGAAATGATGCTGGCTTATCAGGAAGTTGCCTGGGCAAATGTTTCTTCTTATGGTGTGTTGAATACTGGCAATCAGCATCCGCAGCACTTTTTGGTAAATGTGAAGTCTGTTGTAGAAAAACCAAAGGCAGAAGATGCTCCTTCTAATTATGCAATTATTGGCAGATATATTCTACAGCCTACAATCTTTGAACATCTTGAAAAGGCTCAAAAAGGAGTAGGGGGTGAAATTCAGCTTACAGATTCCATAGATAAAATTATCCAACAGCATAAAACAGTCGGCTATGAATATACTGGCGAAAGGTTTGACTGCGGTAATCCGTTAGGACTATTGGAGGCAAGTATTGAAGTTGGACTAGATTATTCTGAATATGCTGAAAAAATTAAGGATATTCTTAAAAGAAAACTTGGCAGTTAATATGAATGTCATGGTGGAGCAAACGGTATCCATTTGCAGTTTAATTATATGGATGCTGTTTTGCTCCACCATGACATTCATAAGATAATTTTATCAAGAATAATTATTAGCCAATATATTTCTCAACTAAAGCATAGGCAATGCTAGCCGTTTCAACATCTAAAACTCCATCGTATTTCTCTGGTCTAAAGTGCAGCTGAAAGGCTTTAAATAAACTGCTGGGCTCACCGGAATACTTATAACCATAGGCATCTAATTTCGCTGCCACATCTTCTATTGACGGCATATTTACAGAAAACTCAGCTGTATATTTGGCTGCAGTATCATCGTCATACCAAGCACCAATACCATTATCATATAATTTTTTCCAAGGGAACAAAGCTCCTGGGTCTATTTTTCGGCTAACTGCAATATCGCTATGTCCCACTACATTGGTTGCGGTTATATCAGGATATCTTGCTAAAATATTTTTACATAGTTCAATTATAACCTCAACTTGTTCATCAGGGTAGGGTGCAAATGCTGCATCTGTTGCTATATTAACTATTTCAATGCCGATACTGGTATCGTTAAGGTTTGAGCGATTCCCTCAATCGCTTACACCAGCATGCCATGCCCGATTATTTTCATCTACCAAAGAATAAACAATTAGCTCGTCTAAAGGGTAAGTATCATCTATGCTTTTTAAGGTAGGAACTAGGTAGTGGGCGCTAACATCTCCCTTAAGCGCAGTAAGGGAATCTGTAAAGTTTAAAGCGGTATAGTGCAGCACTAAAAATCTTTGTCTGAAGTTTTGTGCTGGCGAAATGTGCGATGTATAATCTATTTTTAACATATTTATCTCCTTTTGTTTTTATACACAATATGTATTGTATCATAAAAATTTATTATTACAATTCTTAATGGTTATTGCGCAATTTTATGCTTAACAAGAATAAAATCAATTGTAAAATATAAGAAACTACTGCCTTACAATAAGCAGTTGGCAAGGTTAATAAGATTGAATTACTTATTATTTAAAATAGAATTTTTAATAATAAAGGACATGGTTAAGCCCGTATGAAGATATTTATATTTAGGCATTTTAAAGATATTTTTATAGATGGAATTCTTTATTCTCCTTGCGAAAGAATTTATAAAGTAGCCGCCATAAAGCAGATAATAGTATAAAGACACTATTAAAATTTCACTTGTTTTATTTTTTGCAAATAATCTTAAGTTATTTAAATAATTTAAATATATTTTTTTTATATCTTTAGCCGCAATTCTTCTATCTAAATGCCAAGGCTTTATGCCGACAAAATGAATTGCACTATAATTTTTTGTAAGGCTGCTTTTTGAAGTAAGAGTAATTATATTATCAGCATAAGTTATTTTATCAGCTAATATTGTATTAATTGCATATTCCTCAGTAATTTTATAAAAATCTGTGTAATTATTATTAAACTGCTCTTTTATAAAATTGATAGATCTTTCTTTAATATTATTATTTCTTGCTGCAATCATATTGATAAGCAAAATGCCGACATTTAATCTATTAGAAAACTTATCACCGCAGAATATATAATTACCTAAGTTTTTATCTAAAAAGGCTTCAATATTAGAAGTAATAAGAACATCTGCATCTAAAAATAATACTTTATCTACATTTGGCAGTAAATTAGGCAGAAAAAGTTTAAAATAAATTTCCTTAGTCCATTTGCCGCCGTCTTTAATATCTGCTAATTCCTCTAGTGAAGAGCAATCAAGCAAATAGACTTGAAAATTATTATAGCTGCTTAAAGGAGGCTGGTTTAGAAATATATCAATATCGTTTTGCGATAGGCAATTATTATGCTGAATATATATATTAAAGAAGCTGTTTTTATTATGGTGCAATAGTGAATGAATAGTTATAAAGCAAAATAGCAAATAATTTCTATTAATTGAAAAAGCTACATTATAATTTTTCATAAATTATATTCATTCCATAATAAAGTGCACGATTATATTTAACCGCACACTTTATTTAAAGTTATAGAGTATTTTAATTTTCGTTATTAGGAATTAAGGCAGACTGTAAAGCAATCACATTAGGATCTTTAGAGTTAGGCTGTATGAAGTTAAAATAGAACACATACTGGGTATATGCTTCTTGATTATTAACAAAATCACTTAAACAGTTAGCTACTGGCTTCAAAGAACCAACTCTTTTAGAAACGAACTGATCATAGGCTTTAGCAAACATATTTGAGTAATTACAGAATAATATTTGATTCATATAGTTTCCTCTAAATAATTGAGTAAAACTACTTTCTGAAAGAAATGAATTTTTGAAAGCCTCTGGCATATCTCTAACAGGGTTAAAATTAACATGCAAATTAAAAGATTTAGCTGCATTCAATTTTCTTAAAAGAACATCATCTTGCGTGCTGGTAGATAAAAAATCGTCAAAAAGATTATTATATAAATTAAATAATTCAGTTTCTGACCATACTGAAGAATTCATACAATTATTATAATCCATTAACTTGTTATTAACAGGGAAAGTAGGATTAGAAGAATAATCTCTTAACTCATTATTAGCTAAAATAAATGCCATTCTAGCAGTTTCGGCATATCTACAGAAATCGCTGCGGTTGCTGCCGATAAAACTTAAGAAATCAGCAAAAGGCAGTCTAGTTGTGCCTAGATTTCTTGGGGTAACATCAACTAATCTAAAAGTTGCAATATCACTAATTGCCGAATTAGGAATAACTGATTCTATAGGAGCGGCTGCACTTTGTTCAATAATAGGAGCTTGCTCTATTAAAGGAGCAGCATTTTGTGTTTCTGTATGAGCTGCCGGCGTTGTTGTTACAGTAAAAAGTCTTTTATTTTTAGTTTCATATAGGGATTCTCTATCAAAGATATAAACAGCAAGAGCAGCAATACTTCCTAAAAATATTATAATGTAAACAATAAAAGGAATTATTTTAAAATGACCGCCATCAGATAGCTCTCTTTTTAAGCTTTTTTTTACTTTTTGCTTTTTACTTTTTTGTTCAGAATTTTCAAGAGATTCTTTTTCTTTAGGCTTACGACGAAAAATATTTAAAAGATTAAACCGGCTGCTTTTTTTAGGAGCCTCAACTGGCTGTTCTGGAACATTTTGCACTGGTTCAGCAGGGCTTTCAGAGGATAACCCTTCTTTATATCTTCTTTTTCTAATGTCTTCTATTTTTCTTGCCATTACTATATACCAATCATTGTTTAAATATTTTATAGCATTATACAATCATAAATTATATATAAAAAAAGACCGATAGTCAATTAAAAATTCAATTTTTTATCTTTATATATACTACCAGTTGCTCTTAATATTAAAGTAAAATACTGGTTTTTAGTATTTTAATATTTTCTAAAGATTTTTCTGTAATTAAATCTTTTTTATCGGATTTTTTCAACTTTTTTATATTGGCAGGAGTAATATCAGGGAACAGTCCAAAATTTATGTTAGATGGCTGATAATTGTCTTTGCTGCTTAGAATGTGATTTAAAATTGCACCTAAGGCACTTAGTTGAGGAATTTTTAATTCTTTATTATGCAATTTTGCATTTACAAATAAAGCGCACATTAATCCTACTGCCGTGCTTTCTACATAACCTTCGCAGCCGGTGATTTGTCCGGCGAAAAAGATATTTTCATAATTCTTCAAAGAAAGATTATCATTCAGCACTTGCGGTGAGTTAATAAAGGTGTTTTTATGGATGCTGCCTAATTTAGCAAACTCGGCATTTTGCAAGGCTGGAATCAATCTAAAGATTCTTAGCTGCTCATTATATTTTAATTTAGTTTGGCAGCCTACCATATTGTAAAGACTTCCTAAATGGTTATCTTGTCTTAACTGCAGCACAGCAAACGGCTGTTCGCATGTATGAGGATTTATAAGCCCTACAGGTTTCAACGGACCAAACAGCAGAGTTTGTTTACCGCGATTTGCCATTACCTCAATAGGCAGACAGCCTTCAAAATAAGGAATTTCTTTTTCATAATCGGCGAATTCCATATATTCCGCATTGATAAGCTCATGATAGAAAACATCATATTCGCTCTCGGTCATACCGCAATTTATGTAATCTTTGCCATTGCCTTTTTCGTAGCGGGACTGCCACCATGCTTTTGAGAAATCTATGCTGTCCTTATAAACAATAGGAGCAATAGCATCAAAAAAATTGAAAGATTTTTCACCAATCATATTTAGTATCTCAGTATTTAAATTTTCGCTGGTTAAAGGACCGCTAGCAATAATTACAATATTATCTTGAGATTGCTCTTTTATGTTTTTAAATTCTTCGTGAATAATTGTAATGTTAGGGTGAGATTGTAAAATTTCAGTAATATCATTAGAAAAAGCTATACGGTCAACCGCCAAAGCATCGCCTGCCGGAACTTTATGTTTATCAGCAATTTTCATGATAAGAGAATCCAATTCCCGCAGTTCTTGGTGCATAAGACCTACTGCCGATTTTATATTATCGCTGCGGAAAGAATTAGAACACACCAGCTCGGCAAAGCTATCTAAGGTATGGGCAGGGCTTTTCTTTAAGGGCTTCATTTCAATCAGTTTTACATGAAATCCACGACTTGCTAACTGAAATGCACATTCGCTGCCTGCTAAACCTGCACCAACTACAATAATTTCTTGCATTACTGCCACCGCCGCGAAAGACTATTCTCAATGCCTAGCAAGTCTAGGCATCTAGCAACGCTATGCTGGACAATATCTTCAATTGACTGGGGCTTATTATAAAAAGCCGGCATTGGCGGCATAATAATTGCTCCATTCAATGTAGCTTTCTGCATTAATTCAATGTGTCCTAAATGCAAAGGAGCCTCCCGGAACATCAGCACAAGTTTCCGTCTTTCTTTAAGTATTACATCGGCAGCTCTAGTAATTAAGTTATCGTTATAAGAATTAGCTATGCCAGAAAGAGTTTTTACCGAGCAGGGTGCTATAATCATGCCTTTTGTTAAAAAAGATCCCGAAGAAATAGAAGAATGCAGGGCATTATTAGGGTAAAACTCATCAGACATTGCAATTAGCTGTTCTTGCGATAAGTTCAGTTCATGCTGAGCGGTAAAAAATCCCATTTTAGAAACCACAAGAATAGTTCTAATATTAAGTTTTTTAAGAGCTTCTAATAGTTTAACTGCATAAATAATTCCGCTTGCGCCAGAAATTCCAACAATAATTGAATTATTCATAAATGTTCCAATAGCTATTTCTTTTTGTAAGAATATCATATATAATATTAAAAGCAACACAAGAAAAGGAGCAGCTATGGGCAGTGTAGTAATTTTAGGAACTCAATACGGCGATGAAGGCAAAGGAAAACTGGTTGATGTTTTAGCCGGCAAAGCCGATATGGTTGTGCGTTTTCAAGGCGGCAACAACGCCGGACACACGATAATTTTGGGTGAGGAAAAGTTTGTTTTTAATCTGCTGCCTTCGGGGGTTCTTTACGATAAAGCTAAGTGTATTATCGGCAATGGCGTGGTTGTTGACTTAGCAGTGCTATTAAAAGAAATGGAGATTCTTAAAAGCCGCGGACGCAATATAAACCATATTTACATCAGCGATAAATCTCATTTAATTATGCCGTATCATATTATTTTAGATAAGCTAAAGGAAAGCGGTGCAAATAAAATTGGCACAACTCAACGAGGTATTGGTCCTGCTTATGCCGATAAAATCAACCGTGTGGGAATTAGAGTTGCAGATTTAATAGATTTTGAAGTATTTAAAGAAAAATTAAGAATTAATCTTGAAGAAAAGAATCCCATTTTTAGTAAAATTTATGGCGTTGAAACATTAAATGAAGAGGGAATTATTAAAGATTTTGCTAAGTTCAGGGAAAAAATTCTTCATATGGTGGTGGATTCATCTACAGAAATTAATGAATATCTTGATAGCGATAGGCTGGTGGTGTTTGAGGGGGCCCAGGGAAGCCAGCTGGATATAGATTTTGGCACATATCCATATGTAACCAGCAGCAGTCCATCTGTAGGCGGAGTTTTAATTGGCAGCGGCATCAGCCATAAAAAAATTAATAAAGTTGTAGGGATAGTTAAGGCTTATACCACTAGAGTAGGCAATGGTCCTTTTGTAAGCGAGCTGGACGAGAAAATGGGAAATTTTCTTAGAGAAAAAGGCGGAGAATACGGTGCAGTTACCAAAAGACCAAGAAGATGCGGTTGGCTAGACTTAGTTATTATTAAAAGTTCAGCACAGAAAAATGGCTTGAGTGATATTGTAATTACGAAATTAGACATATTAACCGGCTTAGAAGAAATTAAAGTTTGTGTTGGTTATGAAATAGATGGTATGGAAGTTAAAACCATTCCTACGAATCTTAAAAAATTACATGATGCTAAGCCAATTTATAGAACCTTTAAAGGCTGGAAAGAAGATATCAGCGAGGTAATATCTTTTGAAAAACTTCCAGAGGAAGCGCAAAAATATATCCTGTTTATAGAGAAATATTTAGATACCAGCGTTTCTATGGTTTCTGTTGGTCCTGAACGCACCCAGAATATTATTAGGAAACAGATTGTTTAGGTATTTAGGGTTATAAAATTTTTTATAACCCTCTATTAAAATGCTCTCTTTTTTGATGAATAATAGATGTAAGAATAATTTCACTATCATTTACATAATAGCTAATTATGTAAGGATATTTATGCAACACATATTCTCTTAATTCAGAGAAATATAATGAGGTTCTTGCTCCATAAGGATTATTTTGGATATTAATTAAACTTTCTTCTATTTTTTTAGAGAATTTTTGTGAAACTTCAATACTAGCATGAGTTAAATACCAAGTAATATGGTAATCTAAATCGGCTAAGGCTTCTTTCGTCCAAATTATTTGCATTTATTAAAAACTGCTTGAACTTCCTCAGCCGTAGCAAATTCTCTATTTTTAGCCTGAGATAACCCCCTTGCCATTTTTTGCAATTGCCAATTATGCAATTCCATTTGTTTTAAGTTATTATACTCTTCCAAAGATATTAAAACCGCACTTTCATTGTTTTTAGTAATAATAACCGTTTCATTATTAGCTACAACATCATCTAATAACTGCGATAATTTTTCTCTGCTTTTTGTATATCCTATTACTTGCATAAGTTTTACCGAATTTATTTAATAATTTATAATATTATTATAAATTATTCTGTCCATAATACAAGGCATTATTTTTCTACCTCCCAACAAAAATAGTTTTATAAAGGGAATTTAAAAAGCTGATGCCGGTAGGTTTTACGGTATCTAGGGTATTTACGGATACTTGATTCACGGCAATTCTTTCCAATCCTTTTTCGCCTTTGTCGTTAACAACCTCATTATCGCCGCCAACAGAGGCTATATCGCTTATTACATAGTGCTGACCGCCAACATATCCCAAATACATAAATACATGTCCTTTCATAAGCAGCAATGTGCCTAATTCAGTTTTCTGCAGGATTTTATTGCGGTTATCTTCATTCATGCCTTCTAAAACTGCAATTCTGCCGATGCTATTAGCAAGCTCTGCTCTTGTAGGCTGACGGAAATCTTCTGCCGGGCTGGCAATTATTACCCCAGCCATGTTTGCCATTTCTCCGGTATTTCTTGGAATATTTATGCCAAAAGTATTAAATATATCTTGAATGAATGAAGAACAGTCGCGCTCCCCTAAATGTCCGCCCCAATCGTAGCGGTTGCCCTGCATTTTAAAGGCTTGCTTAATTATATTTTCTTTAGTGTAAGGCAAGTATCCTACATTAACATCTTCGCTGTATGGAATCAAAATCAACTTAAATTCTAGCTGTCCGCTGCTATTTTCAATTGGAATTTTAGCAACAAAATTACCTGCTGTTGATTGATTATCTACAAAATCTGGCTTATTTTTAATAATCGGCAGTTTTTGCCCCATATAGAACACCATCTGCGAAGTATTGCTATCGTAAGGGTTAAAAGAAAGCATTAGCTTGTTGGCAGTAATTACAATAAAATCCTCAGCCTTTATATAAGATTCCCAAGAATCCTTATCTGCATAAACAATATCTTGCGCATCAATCCAACCTGCATAATTGCTAGTTCTAACAAAAATAAAATTACCGTCTTTGCTTTTATGCAAAATTACCACAGGAGTAGCGGAATATACTGCAGTTTCTTGCGACATGTCAAATTCTATGTCATTGGGAGTTTCATAAAGACTGTTGTGGCTGGGGAAAGATCGCATATTGGTTTTGCGGGTAGTAAAGCCTAAGGCAAAATTAGCTTTATTGATATTTGCTAAGTTTGTATTATCTGCTAATTTTTGATAATAGCCATCACTAGCCTCTATTTCACCCAAATATCTAGGATTCTGTGGAATTTTATAATTAGTAATTAATTCTTTGACATCGCCTTCAGATACATTTTCAAAAAATACTTGTAAATCTGCCAGCTGTGGAATTTTTGCTAAATTTTCTTGATTAAATTTGGCAATATCTGCTGAAGTTAAAATAACTTTTTGAATATTTTTAGTATTTACCAGCCAAAAATCTGCTTGTAAAAACTTATCCTCAACAGCATATTTATAAGCAAAGGCTGATGTAAAACTCATGATATGGACTATTATTATAATTAAAATTTTTTTCATTTTATTGCGACTTGGTTATTATTACTGGAGTATCCTGCATGGTATCGGGATTTTGACACTTGTATGTTGTATCTTGAAATATTTTGTTGTCTATCATGTTTTTGCGAGTAAGAATCATAGTTAAAGAATTTCTATATAATTTTGCCATATAAAGAAAATCTTTTGCTTCTTTTTTATAAATGCTGAATTCACCTTTAGAATCAGCGCCGGTTGAGGTATATCCAGCATTTACATGATACACATTATCCATTACGCTTATATAGTTATCTTCAATAAAAAGTGCGATGGAATTAGAATAATCTACCACATTATTTTGCAAATAAAAACATTTGTAATATTTTGCTTGCAATGATGCTCCGCAGATTAAAAACAATATCATTATTCTTATTATAAACATTTATTTTCCTAAAGTTTTAACCTCATTTTCTATAAATTCTATTACTTGTTCTGCCGAATAGCCAACAAAGTTATCTACATTTATTATAGCTTCTAATTTATTTTTATCTAAATTAAAAATTTTATCATACAGTATTTTTTGCAGAAGGTCGTTTTCTGCACCATTTTCTACCATATTTTTTTTAGTGGCAATGGCATATTGGCGGATTTTTTCATGAATTTCCTGCCTATCGCCGCCGTTTTTGGCAGCCTCCATCATAATATTTTCGGTTGCTAAAAAGGGGATTTCTGCCATAAGATTTTTATGGATTACCTTTTCATTTACCGATAAGTTTTTGGTAATATCGGTTAAAAGGGTTAAAATGCTGCTGGCGGTAAAAAATCCTTGCGGAATGGTAATGCGTCTGTTTGCGCTATCGTCAAGAGTGCGTTCAAGCCATTGAGTGCTTGCCACCATAATTGCCGACTGCGGTAAAGTCATTAGATATTTTGCCAAACTGCTAACCCGTTCGCTTTTAATAGGGTTGCGTTTATAAGGCATAGCCGAAGAACCAATCTGTTTTTTGCCGAAATTTTCTTCAACTTCTTTAAGATTCTGCAGCAGGCGAATATCGTTCGTCATTTTATGGGCAGAGACAGCAATTTGGGCTAAAAAGTTTAACACACTTACATCTACCTTGCGGTCGTAAGTTTGCCCGGTAATAGTAAAGCTATTTGAAAAGCTGAAGTCTTGGGCAATTTTAGCTTCAAGAGTTTTAACCTTTTGGTAGTCGTTTTTAAATAGCTCTTTAAAACTGGCGAGAGTTCCTGTTGTGCCTTTAATAGAGCGGAATTTAAGGTTGCTGAGGATATAGAGAAGTTCTTTGTAATCCATTGTGAAAGACTGCAGCCACAAGCAAGCCCGCCGCCCAACTGTAGTTGGCTGGGCTACTTGGTAATGGGTAAAACTCAATGTTGGCATGTCTTTATATTTTAGCGCGAAAGCAGAGAGTTCTTCTATAAGATTATAGAGGTATTTTTTAATAAGGAGGAGGGAATCTCTAATTAATATTAAATCGGTATTATCTTTAATAAATTCGCTGGTCGCCCCAAGATGGAGGATTGGCTTAGCAAGCGGTGCCTGCTTGGCAAGAGAATGTAAATGCGCCATAACATCGTGCTGCAGCTCTGATTCAAGCTGTGCTACATCGTTAAAGTCTATGTTATAGAGATTGTCTTTAATTTGTTGCAGCTGCTCCTCAGTTATAGGAAGCCCCAATTCTTTTTCGTGAGTAGCCAGGCTAAACCATAATTTCCGCCACAGTGAGTATCTGTTTTGGTCGCTGAATATGGTAAGCATATCCTTAGGCGTATAGCGTGATACCAGCGGGTCGGAGTAGGTGGGGGCGTTTGGATTATTGTTGTTCATTAGCTTTTTCCTCTGTGTTTTCTTCAAAATTTATTAGTTTATCGTTGTAATAGATGTTTTCTTTAATGTCTTTTTAGCAGATTTTTTATTTTAATTTCAATGCCTTCTTTAATATCATTGAAAATAAAATCATTTTGGTAATTAAAATTAATTCCATTTAGATTAATATCAGCATATAAGTTTATAGGGATATTCATATTATCTACATTTGGAAATACAATATAACATCTATCTCAATACCAAACCATTCTTAACTTCTTCAAACTTTTGATGCAGCTCACTTACATAAGCCTCATAGGCGGTTTCAAAGTCTTCGTCTTTGTTGATATAATTAGCGTAGGAGTAAGTATTATTTTCTTCTGTTTGGGAATTTGAATTCTTATTATCACTGTTTTTATTGCCGTCATTCATTTTAAAGTAAGTATTAAGGTGGTTAGGATATTTTTTATTCTCTGTATGGTGGATAATGCTTTTTTGCGTATAATCTCCTTTAATATAAACATAGTTTGTTTCGTTATGAATAGCGTCAAAACGCACAGGATTATGAATTCCATCTGGCTGTGATAAGGTGGTTCCAACAATAATAGACGAGCCTTTAAACTGCCAATTATTAAGGCTGTGGTTTATAAAAGTGCATTCTCTTACAATTGATGAATCAATAACTAGTCCATCTACTTCTAAATAGCTAATTTGACTTTTATATATAACCGTATCAAGAAATTGAAAATTATGAACGCTTTTAGTAATTATTTTAGATTTATAAAGAAAAGCATTATTAAGCAAAATATTTTTAATAATTGCTTCCTCATGGGTAAAATCTTTATTAAAAATTTTCGCATTACAAAGATTAACGATATAAGAATTAGGATTATTTATAGCAACTAAATTTATCATTTCTTGAATGGTATCGGAAGATTTAAAACCATCTAAACATTTTAAAATAACATTATTATATCTATCATATAATTTTATTAAATTCTCATAATCTATTTCTTTTAATTTTTCTTTATAAATTCCTCTCTTTTCAGTTTTTTTAGTTAAAGTATTACGATTATTAAAATTTTTATGGTAGATTATATCAGAGTATAAATTACTGTCATTTTTAAAATCATGTTTTTCTAATAGATAAAAAGTTCTTAAAAGGGATATATTCTCAAAAATTCTAGCTTCTTCTGTTGATACACCATAGGTTTTTAAATGATCGTAATACTCCACATTACTTCTATATACAATATGCTGACAAAGAATGTTATGGATTTTTTCCCGATACTCCGGACATCTTTTTATCATATCAACTAAAGTGTATATGCCGCCCATGCGAACAGAAGTATTCTCGCTGCCAAGCAAGGTTATGGCGTCTTTAAAGGTAGAGCTAATTGCAGCTTCTTCGGTAAGTTCTATTTGCCTTTGCACCTGAGCTGCTCTTTTAAAATTAACCGTTAATGTTAAAATTGCGGTATTGCCGACGATAATAGCTCCTAAAAAAGTTAAGGTCATAGGTTTGTTAGAATTTTCAGCTGTAGATCCTAAGATAAGATAGTTTACTAAATCTATAATAAAATTAATGCCAATAGCATAACCAAGTATAAGAACTATAGAAAAAACCAATAAAAATATAACAACATTTATTATTCTGTTAATGGAAAATATGCTCTTAAAAAGTTTCGACCGCTCGCTGCGTGATAATAAACTAACGAACCAAATAACTGAAATTATAATAACAATTAGTATTGCAATTTCCATTTTAACTATTTCTCTCTATTATTTTCAGCAATAAATTGTTTGCTGTCTACCACCACTGCCTCATCTTCACTTAGGGTGCGGATAGTTGGTTCTTCTGTAGTTGGATTGACAGTAAAATTTTGAAAATTAAAAGTAATCACCAGCTTTTTAGTAAATCTATCGTCAAAGGCGATTCGCAGCAGGTCTATAATGGCAAAAGCAAAGGGCAGCCATGCCAAAGATTTAGTAAGCAGCAACAGGCTTAACAGCAGCTGGAAAGTTCCTGTAATATATTTTCCTAAATAAAATCTATGAATGCCGAATACTCCCAAAACAAGACACAATCCAAAGGCAACAACCTTATTTTTCTGCTCTAATTTAGGAATAGGAAAAATAGATTCAAAACTATCTTGAGAACCATTTTGCGCATTTTCTGTTCTTTGAGTGTTCATTCTAATAAAAACCTTACGGAAAATCATAGTTCTCTCCTTTATTTTATGAACCTAGAAATAGGTATTAATGGTATCTAGCAGCAAAGGCGGAAAGATTTATATCCCTCCGCCTTTAGATTCTTACGATTGCAGAAAATTCTTAATTTCTTCATCTTCTATTGTAGATTCCTTATCAAAATTTACGGCAATACTCATAACTTTTTTAGCAGATTCCCTTGCGTCAATATTTGCTAGCCATCTTTTAATATTAGGATATTCGTTTAAAAGTTCTAGCATAGTGGTAGTTGAACGAACTTTTATGCTAGGATACAAATTAATATCAGCAATAGAAAAACTGCCGGCAATATAATCTTTTCCTTCCAGATGCTTATCTAGCAGGGCAAGTAAAGAATCCAGCTGCTTTTTAAGGCGGGCTGCCATATCTTCATTGCTAGTATCAGCATGATAGAATTGTGAAAATTTGGGGTTTAATTCACTTACACCCCAAAAAAACCACGATAAAACTTCATTCATATTATTGCCAGATAAAAGTTTATCTTCTTTTTGTGCCAAATATAAAACCATCGCGGCAGAATCGAATAATACTTTATCGCCATCTAGCATTGCCGGCGTTTTTTTTGTAGGGATTATTTTGGCGTAAGAGGCATGATGATTTTGCTTTTTAAAAACATTAATCGGCAGACTGCTGTAAGGAACTTCTGCTTCTTCTAAAAACATTAAGACTCTTAAACTTGGAGCAGTAGGGGCATAGAATAATTTTAACATCTTAATTCTCCTTTATTTATTTAAAAATGCAATTAGCTCAGATTCAGATATTTCACCGTTCCAATCAAAATTTTTAGCTAGGGCTGCAACTTTTTTAACAGATTCGCGGTTATCCATTGTAGAAAGCCATTTTGCAATATTATCTAATCCGGCAATTAAATTAGGAATTTTATCACCGCTGATATAATGCTTCAACCAGCCATAAACAGAAATATCGGCAATGGAAAATTCATCAGCAATATAAGTTTTTCCTGTAAGATGTGCATTCAGCAGCAATAGCAAATTTTTTATATTGTCTTCAATACTAGCGTGCATAGCGGCATTATCGGGATTTTGCATTTTAGCACGATAATGCTGCACAAATTTTGGCGATAGCTCGCTTTGCTCCCATATAAACCAAGAGAGCGCTTCTGTATAATTATTTTGCGGCATTAGTTTGCCATGCTTGGCAGCTAGGTAATACAAAATTGCACCGCTTTCAAAAAGCACTTTGCCGTCATCAATAAGCGAGGGGATTTTTGCTGTCGGGATAATACTTTTATAGGCTTCCAAAAACTGCATTTTTTTAAAAACATTAATCGGCAGACTGGCATATTCAAGATTCAATTCCTCCAAAGCAATTAAAACCTTATTGCCGGCTGCTGTCGGCGAGTAGAGTAATTTTAGCATTTTTATCTCCATATTAGATTAGCGTTAATCTTAAAATTATTATAGCTTATTTCTTCAATATTTTGATATATAAATTGCTAATTATTAGCAATTCTATTTAATATCATTAATAAATCAATTCCTGTAGTTTTATGTATGTAGTTCCAAGCATTATTTCCATAATAATACTCTCCATTTATTCCTTTATATAAAGTTTCTAAGGTTTCTTGTATCTTAATTGCTTGTTTTCTATTGGGATAATAATACATAATTCTTACTGGAATATAACCGCAATTTTTTATAACTTGTATTCTAGTATGCTCTTTTGTAATATGGTCGCCGTCTGTAGTTGCATCTTTCCATTTAATTTCATAGGCTTTATTATCTATAGCACAATCTATTTCAAATTTTTTTGGTCTGTTTCCAAAAGTATTGTCAACTTTCAATTTAACTTTTGCATGTGGGAATTTTTCTTTAAAGCATAATATTGTTAATTCTTCTAAAAGTGATCCTGCATATTTATAAAGAAATCTGCCTTTATTTTGATACTCATCTATTAATTTACCCTATTGAATAGATATACCTAAAATTTTGTATATAAGATAATGGTCGTTAAGGTCATAATTCATATCTTCCATTCTCAATTCTATTTGGTCATTAAGTTTTTGACGATATGTTTTTACTAAATTAAGGATTTTTTCTTCTATTAACATTAAATATTAAAACTCTTAGCTATATTTTCTATATTATTAACTGAAACTAATTTAATGTTTCGGTTAAATTCTATAACTTTATTTTCATATGATATTGCATTATCGTTTTGAGTAATAATTAATCCGTATTGCAATTTTTTATTTTTTATAAAGGAATTGAGATTATCTAATGATTGCCATAAATCTTCTCCTGTATCTTGTATTTTAACGGCAATTAAACCACGATTTTGCAAACTTAAAATACCATCTGCTTTAGCAGACCGATATACAATTTTTGCACCAATCTTATTTAAAATATCTTTTTTATTTTCTTTGGTTAGGTAGCTTTCTTTTCCGTTTTTTAAAAGATTAGATTCTGTTTTTATGGGATTATTTAACCTAAAAGTTGCTAATTGAATAGCTTCAATAGATACATCTATTCCTATGTAATTTCTTTCTAATAACTTAGCACTTACTAAGGTAGTTCCGCTGCCGCAAAAGGGGTCTAAAACAACATCACCTTTATTAGAGGCAAGTTTAATTATTTGCTCTAGCAATAATATGGGTTTTTGTGTTGGGTAATTTACTCTTTCTTTAGCTTTGGGGTTAAAAAAAGGTATTTCCCATACATCGCTTAATAATACTCCTTTTTTTTCTTTTGCAAGAGTGTTTGAGTATTGTGTTTTATTTGTAAAGGAATTCCTTTCTCTGTTAAGCAAAATTTGGTCTATATTTGTGGTGGCAGAATAGTTTTGATATTGCGGGTTAAATGTGTATTTATTGCTTTTAGAATACCAAAAAATATTTTGATGCCCATTAAGCAGTCCGTTTCTATTATTAGACCATCTTTTATAACTCCATATTATTTCATTTATAAAATTATTGTAGCCAAAAATATTATCTAATAAAACTTTAATATAATGAGAGGCTTTTTTATCGCAGTGCAAAAATATTGTGCCATCTTCTTTTAAAACTCTTTTACATTCACTTAGTCTTTCTGACAAAAAAGAAATATAAGAATCTATGGATTCCCAATTATCATCAAATTTATAAGATACACCTTGTTTGCTTTTTAAAATTTGTTCTTTTTGTGTGAAAAAAGGCGGGTCTAAATAAATAAGATTTACATAATTAGATGGTATTTTTTTAATACATCTAAACAATCACCATGATGAAGACTGTTATATTCTATCATTAATCTACCTACTTTCTCAAAATTTTCTTCAAATATTTCCCGGTCCAGCTGGATTCCACTTTTATAATTTCCTCAGGAGTTCCTTTGGCAATAATTTTTCCGCCGCCGATGCCACCTTCGGGTCCCACATCTATAATATAATCGGCAACTTTTATAACATCTAAATTGTGCTCAATAATTATTGCCGTATTACCTTGATCTACCAGCTGCTGCAATACTTGAATTAACTTGTTCACATCATCAAAATGCAGTCCTGTGGTAGGTTCATCTAATATATATAAGGTTTTTCCAGTAGATTTTTTAGAAAGTTCCTTTGCCAGCTTAATCCGCTGTGCTTCACCGCCGCTGAAGGTGGTTGCCGACTGTCCCAGTTTAATATATCCTAAACCTACCTCGTTTAAAGCATGAAGTTTACTATGGATAGTGGATATGCCGCTGAAAAATTCTACACCTTCAGCTACCGTCATATTCAGCACATCAGCAATAGATTTATTATTCCATTTAACTTCCAAAGTTTCACGGTTATAACGGCTGCCTTTGCATTCTTCGCATTTTATATACACATCGGGCAGGAAGTGCATTTCAATTTTAATTACGCCGTCGCCTTTGCAAACCTCGCAGCGTCCGCCTTTTACATTAAAAGAAAATCTTCCCCCCTTATAGCCGCGCGCTTTAGCTTCAGGGAGTTCAGCAAACAGTTCGCGTATTACATCAAAAGTTTTAGTATAAGTAGCCGGATTTGAACTTGGCATTCTGCCGATAGGCGATTGATCTATATCTATTACTTTATCAATATTTTCTAAACCCAAAACATTATCGTAAGGAGCAGGATCGTCTTTAGAATTATAAATATGCTGCGATACAGCTTTATAAAGAGTTTCATTCACTAATGTAGATTTACCGCTGCCAGAAACTCCAGTAATACAGGTCATTAGCCCTAGCGGAAAATCTACATTAATATTTTTTAAGTTATTGCCGTGAGCATTCAACAGTTTAATAAACTTGCCGTTGCCTTTGCGTCTTTTTTTAGGAACTTCTATTTTTAAATCGCCCCGCAGATACTTTCCCGTTATACTGTTAGGATTCTGTTCAACTTCAAGAGGTGTTCCATACGCCACAATTTCGCCGCCTAAAACGCCGGCACGCGGACCCATATCTATCAAAAAATCTGAAAAGCGAATGGTATCTTCATCGTGTTCTACCACAATTACGGTGTTATCTAAATTTTTAAGATGCTGCAGAGTTTCTAAAAGTTTATCGTTATCTTTTTGATGCAAGCCAATAGATGGTTCATCTAGCACATATAAAACGCCTGTCAAGCCCGAGCCGATTTGCGATGCCAGACGGATTCTTTGAGATTCTCCACCCGAGAGTGTGCCGGCTGAACGCGATAAATTCAAATACCCAATGCCCACATTGTTTAAAAAAGATAGCCTATCAGCAATTTCTTTAATAACTTTTTCTGAAATTTTTTTGTGATTTTCACTTAGTTTATCGGTAAGGGCAGCTATCCAAGCATAACACTTTTCTACTGACATTTCTGAGATTTCATAAATATTTTTCATATCTATTTTAACCTGCAGGGCTTTTTGATTAAGCCTTTTTCCGCCGCAAACATGGCATGGACGCTCTATTAAATAGCTGCTTAGGTTCTCGCGGCTGCTTTCACTTTCCGTATCTTTATAGCGGCGCTCAAGAGATGGCATAACCCCCTCAAAAGGTTTGCTTGATGTATGGGTATGGCTATTGGAAGTAAACTGAATTTTCACATTTTCACTGCCGCTGCCATACAAAATAATGTTTTTAAATTTTTCGCTCAGTGAAATAAAAGGAGTGTTAGGATTCACTTTATAATGTTTGGCTATGCCTTCTAATACTGCACGATAATAACCGCCTAGCTGATTGTTCCAAGGAGCGATAGCATCAAGAAGGGGGCGGGTTTGATCGGGAATAATAAGCGACAGCTCAAAAATACTTTCCATGCCAAGCCCTTTACAAGCCTCGCATGCTCCAAAGGGATTATTGAAAGAAAACAGTCTTGGTTCAATTTCCTCAATGGCAAAGCCAGATACAGGGCAGGCGAATTTTTCGGAAAATAGAATTTCTTCCTGCGTGTCTAAATTTTCAGCAATAACAATGCCATCACTTAATTGCAGGGCAGTTTCTAAACTTTGCGACAGTCTTTTTTCAATACCTTCTTTAATTACTATTCTATCAACAATTACGGCAATATCATGCTTAATATTTTTATCTAGCACAGGAATTTCATCAATTTCATAAATTGTGCCGTCAATTTTAAGCCTTTGGAAGCCTTTTTTACGCAAATCATCAAATTCCCGCTTGAATTCGCCCTTGCGCCCCCTAACAATTGGAGCCTGAAGATTGATTTTAGTGCCGTCAATTAAGGAAATTAAACTATCAACCATCATAGAAATAGTTTGCTTTTCAATAGGCAGCCCAGTGGCTGGAGAGTAGGGAATGCCAACCCGTGCAAAAAGCAGACGCAGATAATCGTAAATTTCGGTGATAGTTCCTACTGTAGAGCGCGGATTTTTAGAAGTAGTTTTCTGCTCTATAGAAATAGCCGGAGATAATCCTTCTATAGATTCCACATCAGGTTTATCGAAAGTATCTAAAAACTGTCTGGCATAGGCAGAAAGGGATTCTACATAGCGGCGCTGTCCTTCAGCGTAAATTGTATCAAAAGCTAATGAAGATTTTCCCGAGCCGGAAAGCCCGGTAATTACTGTGATAGTATTTTTAGGAATATCAATGCTGACATTTTTAAGATTATGCTCTTTAGCACCTTTTATAGAGATATACTTACTCATTATTTTTTATTGCTCCACATAAATTTTACAGCCTCAGCTGATAATTTCTCAACCAAGGAATATACCATAAATAATTATATTTTTGTAGATTTATTTTATTAAAAATAATATAATATATCCATTATATGTAGGAATAGTTATGGTAAACAAGGTTATTTTAATCGGAAATGTAGGGCAAGACCCAGAAATTAGATTTTCCCAAAGCGGTTCTAAAATTGCAACTTTTTCACTGGCTACCAGCGAATATTGGAAAGACAAAACTACCGGCGAACGCAAGTCTGTATCGCAATGGCATCGCATTGTAATATTTAATGAAAACCTTGCTGGAATTGTAGAAAGCTATGTGAAAAAAGGGTCTAAAATATTTGTGGAAGGATCATTGCAAACTAGGAAATACACAGGAAACGATGGTGTAGAGAAATCTATAACTGAAGTGGTGCTAAGCCAGTTTAGAGGCGAACTGCAATTGCTTGACTCTCGAGGCAGCAGCGATGGGTATGATTCGTCCCAATCTAACAGCTCTTCCTCAAAGGCTGCTCCTAAATCACAGCAAAATGAAGATTTCTCTTCCATAGGCGATGATTTAGATGATGAAATTCCTTTTTAGCAAACCACTTGTCATGCTGTAGCAAGACAAGTATCCATGATTAAATGATTAAGTGAGGAATAGATGTTTATTAGTAAAGAAGAACTTATTGAAAAACTTAAAACCGTTGAATTATTATCGGTTGATATGGATGGCACGCTTACTGATGGCGGCATGTATCTGGACGAAAACAACAATGCTATAAAAATGTTCTATGCCCATGATGGCACAGGATTGCAAATGGTAAAAAAATTGGGCGTAAAAATCGCTTTGATTACTACCAGCCAATCATCCATTGCAACCCATAGGGCTGAAGTGCTAGGGTTTCATGAACTCATTGCCGGCAGTAATAAAAAAGGCGAAGATATTCTTAAGTTATGCAAAAAATTAAATATTAATCCGCAAAATGCCGTGCATATGGGAGATGATGTGAACGATATTTTAGGATTTCAAGCAGTTGGAATTCCAATTGCTGTAGCTAATTCCAGCGATGTAATTTTAGATTACGCCATTTATCAAACTCAAAAGCGAGGGGGATTTGGTGCGGTGCGCGAAATCTGCGACCTCATTCTGCTGGCAAAAACTGGAAAACTATATGGACCTCCGTATATAGAAATGGAAGAATTTATTCAATAAATAATTTATATATTTGGTTATGCCTTTATAAACAGCATCCATGTAATTGGATATAATATTTAGTGTACAATACCATAATTTAAGCAAAAGGTTAAAGTTAAAAAATGGCAACAAATGAAGATTTAAAAAATATCTCTAATGCAATTAAAATGCTGTCGGCAGTGGCGGTAGAAAAGGCGAAGTCGGGACACCCAGGCACGCCGGTTGGTGCGGCGGATATTATGGCAGTCCTTTTTGCTAATCACTTAAAATTTAACCCTTTTAATCCGGAATGGAAAAATCGCGATAGATTTGTGCTTTCTGCCGGTCATGCCTGCATTATGCTGTATTCTGCCCTGCATTTATTTGGTTATAAAAAATTTTCAATGGAAGATCTTAAAAATTTACGGCAAATAAATTCTATCACCTCGGGACACCCAGAATTTGAAATAGATGCTGGTATAGAAACTACTACAGGTCCTCTTGGCGAGGGCGTATCTGCCAGCGTTGGCATGGCAATTGCCGAGAAAATTCTCAACTCTAAATTTTCAGACATTATTAATCATAAAGTTTACACTTTTGTTGGTGATGGTTGTTTAATGGAGGGTGTGGCTTATGAAGCTCTATCTTTAGCAGGGCATTTAAAACTTAACAATTTAATTGTTATTTATGATAGAAACGATATTACTATAGACGGTGCTCTTGAAATGGCTAATAGCGAGAATATCGCCATGCGTATGGAAGCGATGGGCTTTGCCGTGCAGGAAATTGACGGGCATAATTTTGATGAAATTAACATGGCAGTTGAAAAAGCAAAGCAATCTAACAAGCCATCTTTTATAATAGCCCATACTAAAATCGCTCATGGGGCAGGAAGTAAAGAGGGCAGTGAGGCAGCACATGGTTCGCCGTTGGGTGCTGAGGCTATAGATGCTCTCCGTAAAGATATTGGCTGGAATTATGCCGATTTTGAAGTTCCTGCCTTTATTTATGAAACAGCTCAAAATAGTATAAAAAATAATGTGATAATGGCAGAAGACTGGGAAAAAAGATTATCTTCTAAAAACGGCTTTGCTGAATATAAAAAATATATATCCCCTAACCTAAATATAAATTTTACCGAGTTTGCTAAGAAAGTTCTTGCTGAAAAGCCAACCATTGCTACCAGAGTTGCTTCAGGAAAAGTTTTAGAGGAAATTTCTAAACATATTCCCTCAGTAATTGGCGGATCGGCAGATTTAAGCACCTCTAATAATACAATTAATAAGCAGTCTGTGTCCATTAGTTCTGCGAATTTTAATGGCAACTACATTCATTACGGTATCCGTGAACATGCCATGGGAGCAATTATGAATGGAATATCTTGCTACGACAGCGGCTTTATTCCCTACGGCGGCACATTTTTAGTATTCTCCGACTTTCTTCGCCCGGCAATTCGCCTTGCTGCCTTAATGGAAAGACAGGTAATTTATGTATTTACTCATGATAGTATTTCTTTGGGTGCTGATGGTCCTACTCATCAGCCGATTGAGCATATTGAAAGTTTGCGGTTAATTCCTAATACTATAGTATTAAGACCAGCCGATTTAATAGAAACTATTGAGTGCTATAAAATTGCACTTGCTTCTAAAAACAGCCCGACAATTATGGTTTTAGGCAGAAGCAATGTTCCTACTTTACGAACAGATTATGAGGAGGATAAGAATCTATCCAGCAGGGGCGGCTATATTATAAGTGAAGTTGCTGAAGCAACCATAAATTTAATTTCCAGCGGGTCAGATTTAGCTGTCTTGCAGGCAGTGCAGGAAGATTTACTAGAACAGGGTATTAAAGCTAATCTTGTATCCGTGCCTTTTTTATCTAAATTTGCAGAGGATAAATCTTATGTGAATAGCATTTTAGGCAATAGAAAGAATTTTATCATAGGCACTTCAACCATGATGGGATGGCAAGAATCCTTATCAATAGCAGCTAAGGTTAAAAATATAACTACTTTTGGAAAATCAGGAAGTGAATCCCAAGTTTGCGATTACTTTGGTTTTTCTAAAGATAAATTAATAGAGTGGATTAAAGCAAGTATTTAGTTAATGTTTATTATCAATTTAATTAAGGGCAAATAAAAATGAGAGATTATTATTCAAATAAAGAAAATAAAGATAAAGAAAATGAAGAAATAAAATCTGATAAAACTACAGAAATTTCTAAAGAATCTTCTACATCTTCCAATAGAAGAAGAAGGGCTTCAAATATTTCGCAAAATCAAGGCAGTGTTGCAGAATCTGATAGCCACAATAAAGGTATGAAAATGGTTACATTGCTGTTTGATGAAGATGATAATTTAGTGCAGACTGAATCTAGAAGAGTTTCTCGTGAAGAATCAATGAATGAAAATCAGCATGCTGCAGCACAAACCAGCCGAAGACATCAGCAGACAAATGCAGAAACAGCTCATACGAAAGAAAACCATAAAGAAATAACAAAAGAAGAAGAAGCAAAAAAACGCAGATATCAAAAATCTGAGAGAGAACAAAAAAGATACTACGAAGAAGATGAAGATTATTAATATAAACTTCTAAGGCAAATTATGTCAAATGTTAAAATAGCGCCGTCTATATTATCGGCAGACTTTACACAATTGGGAAATCAAATACAGGCACTTGATGCTGCCGGATGTGATTGGTTTCATATTGATGTTATGGATGGTAATTTTGTGCCGAATTTAACTTTTGGAGCGATGATTGTTAAGCAAATCCGCCCATTAACTAAGAAAACTTTTGATGTGCATTTAATGGTGCAAAACCCTGAAAATTATATAAAAAGTTTTGTTGAGGCAGGGGCAGATAGTATAACTTTTCATGCTGAGGCTACCGTCCACCATGATAAACTTTTAGCTGAAATAAAAAGTTATGGCATTAAAGCTGGTATAGCGCTTAATCCTTCAACACCTGAAAATGTGCTGGAATATATAATAGATAAGCTGGATTTAATTTTAGTTATGAGTGTTAATCCAGGATTTGGCGGACAGGCTTTTCTGCCAAGTCAAATTAAAAAAGTGGCTAATATTAAAAACAATTATGTATTAAATAAAAATATTGATATAGTTGTTGACGGCGGTGTTTCTACAGATAATGCAGGATTGTTAATTAATGCTGGAGCGAATGTTCTGGTAGCAGGGACCAGCGTATTTAAAAATCAAGCATTTGCTGAAAATATTAAACTTTTGCGAGGCAATAACTAGGTGGAGATAATATACAATGGCTGAAATAAATAACAATCAAAACAAAAAAAATTCAAGAACTTTCTACTATCTTAAAAAATGGTTTATTGCAGGTGTGTTAGCATCGGTTCCTTTGTTTTTAACCATATATATATTGATGGCTATTATCGGTTTTTTTGATAACTTAATTGTGGTTAGATGGTTTCCAGATACTATTATTGCTAAAATACCGGGCATTGGTCTTATTTCTAGCGTCTTAGGTATGATTCTTTTAGGATTCATTGCTTCTAACTTTTTAGGAAGATATTTTGTTAAACTTATGGAAAGAATCCTAGAAAAAATTCCGGTAATTAAAAGTATTTATTTTACTACAAAACAAGTTTTTGATACGGTATTTTCGGATAAATCTAAAGCCTTTAGAGAAGTAGCACTGGTAGAATTTCCAAGAAAAGATGTTTGGGTGTTAGCTTTTATTACTTCTGAAACTAAGGGCGAAATTCAAGAAAAAACTGCTGAAGATGTAGTAAGCGTTTATGTTCCAACTACACCTAATCCAACCTCTGGCTTTTTAATATTTGTCCCTAAAAAAGATATTACTTTCTTAGAAATGAAACCAGATATGGCCATGAAACTGATACTTAGCAACGGGATTATTGATAAGTAGGGTAGAGATTAATTTATAAGATTTAATATGTCAGAATTTACTATTAATTGGTTGTTAACAGGAGTTATTACTTTTATTTCTATAGGGATTGCATCTTTTACGGCAGCTTGGATAGTGTATTTTATTTCGCAAAAAGAAATTAGATACAAAAGGAGGTTAGCTATAAAATATACTGAGGAGGTTTTAGGTAGCAGCTACCTTGAAAATAATATTAGAAAGTGGAGTTGTAGTGCTGATGATTTTAAGAAATATAAAATAAGCATTCCATGTTTTGTTTTTAGTTATTACAATCAAAATACAGATAATTTTACAAGTGATGGAAAGTTAAAAATTGAATATATAGAATTATTAAAAAAAGATATTCAAAAAGGCAGGTTAGATAGCCTTTTAGTAATAAATATAGGTATGATTTCTCAAGATAAAATTAATTCTTTTTTTAAAGATACATATTAATAATAGACTAACATTATAAACTTGGAACTGGCAAGCCTAATTTCTGCAGCGGAATGTATGAAAAGTAATAGCTGCAGCCAACATCAAGAATATAATCAAGCACATCTTTATAGGTAGGATCTTTAAACCAATCGCTCAGTAAATACATATATTGCACTTCTATATTTAAACGAGATAGCAGCTTTTGATATTGCCGCTTTTTAAAATGGCATGTTTGCAATTTTTCATCAACACTTCCTGCTACTTGTTGAAACTTACATTCAATAATATAACAAGTATTATTAATAATTACATAAATACTATCATCAGGGAGTAGCTTTTTAGAAATTATTTCTTTCCAATTAACTCCCTGTCTCTCTAAAAATTTGTAAAAAGAGTGTTTTTTAAATATTTCTGCAACTAATTCATTTTTATAATATACTTTATTATTACTACCTACATTATAATCTAATTGTTGATTTAAGAAAGTTGCTAAATCTGTTTTACCCTCAAAAACCAGTCCTGTTTTAGTATTAGCACCGCCAGTTCCGCCTTCTATCATTTAGAATAGTTCCTTTTTTATATCATTATATCTTTTTATAGTTAGGTCTATATAAGTTTTATCAAATTCAATTCCTACATACTTACGGTTATTAAGTTTTGCCGCAATACCTGTAGTTCCTGAACCATTAAATGGATCTAAAATAATATCACCCTCATTAGTAGAGGCTTTAATAATTCTTTCAAGTAAAGCTAAGGGTTTTTGCGTAGGGTGTTTACCGTGTTTTTTTTCAGAAATTTTTGTAGTAGGAATACTCCAAAGAGAACGCATTTGTTTGCCTTCTTTTTTTATGGAATCCTCAGGAAAACTTCCTTCTTTCATACTTTCATAGTTAAATATATGTTTAGCCGCAGCACTTTTTCTTGCCCATAGTAATGTTTCATGCGATGCAGTAAACATTCTGCCGCTTAAATTAGGGGAAGCATTGGGTTTAAACCAAGTTATATCATTTAGGATATGAAATCCTAGTTTTTGCAAAATAAATCCGCATTGATAAATGCTATGATAAGTGCCACTAATCCAAATTGTGCCATTAGGTTTTAAAAGATTATAACAATGTTTTATCCAAGTTTCGTGGAACTCAACATCTTTACTAAAACCGCCAGATTTATCCCATTCACCTTTATTAACGCTTACCATTTTGCCGTTTTGACAAGTAAAACCATTGTTAGAAAGCATATAGGGAGGGTCAGCAAAAATCATATCAAAGCTGCTTTCTGGAAAAGTAGGGAGTATTTCTAAGGAATCTCCTTGATACAACACAAAATCATCTTGATAAAAAACAGGTAATATATCAGTTTTATTCACAAGCCTGCTAAGCCCCTTTCTTTAATTTTTCCATGAGTTTGGTATCGCGGGCAAGGGAAGGATTAGTTTTGGCAATGTCGTAAACACTATAAAATTTTGAATCTTTTATATTGATTTGTTTATTGTCTTTGTAGCAAGAAAAAAGCAGCTGTCTTAAATCTTTTTGGCTGGTTTTTGCTCCATGATTAATAAATGCTTCAATTACCTTAGGGTTAGTATTAATTTTTGCTGCTACCATAATTGGCGTAGAGCAGTCTTTATTGATATAATTAACCTCAGCGCCTGCTTTAATTAATGCTTCAATCACATTTTCATCATTATTAGAACTAGCGGCTACGCTTAATGCTGTAATTCCTGAGGTGGTTTTTAAATTAACATTTGCCCCAAGTTTTATTAATTCATTTATAAATTTATATGAATTACCTGCAGAGATAATACTTTTCATAAGGGGGGTATAACCATTGGTATCTTGATAGTTAATATCAACGCCGCCTTTTTTTAAAATCTGTGCAACTTCTGGCTTGCCGTTAAATAGGGCGGCAATAGTAAAAGCATTTTGCCCTTTGGCGTCAACAGCATTAACATTTGCCCCGCTATGAAGCATTTGCTCTATTTCTGAGGTTTTGCCGAATTTAATTTTATCTAAAAAATCTTCATCGGAAATTTCTAAAAGGGTGTAAGTGCTGCCTTCCTTTTTATCGTAAGACTGCAGCTGCGGCTTATTTTGTGTGAAAATAAATAATCCAAATAATAAAAATACAATTATTAAACTAACAAAAATTAACTTTTTAATTTCCGTTTTATTTTGAGAATTTTGACTTTCTGCAGCATTGTTATTTTTAATATTCTTCATAATTTACTATCTTTTTTGGATTAATTCAATTTTATAGCCATTGGGATCTTCTATAAAGGCAATAACCGAGCCACCGAATTTCATTTCACCAGGTTCACGAGTTATTTTAACACCTTTTTCTGCTAAATTTTTACACACTGCATAAATATCGTTCACACCAAGTGCAATATGCCCGAAAGCATTCCCCATATTGTAAGAATTGGTATCCCAATTGTATGTTAATTCAATCATAGGAGTATCTTCATTCTCGCCGTATCCTAAAAAAACAAGGGTAAATTTACCATCAGGATAATCTTTATGCTTGATAACTTTCATTCCTAGCAAGTCTCTATAGAAAACAAGACTTTCTTCTAAATTATTTACTCTTATCATTGTATGCAAAAATGAAAAATCCACGATAATACCTTTAATTCAAAATATCTATTATAAGTTCAGCAGCTTTTTTTGATGGAATAAATTCATTATAGCCTAAATTTTGTAAAATCCTAAGAATTTTTGCATGGCTTTCTTGAAAAGTGCCGTTTTCTATACACTGCAGCATTTTTATGCCGCACAGGCTTAAATTATCAACCGTGCATTTTTCTTGAATAAATTCTTTAATTATTTCCTCATTAGAAATTATATTAATAATACTAGCATACTTAACCTTAATTAATAACCCTGCAATTTTAGAGGTTAAGTAATTTACCTTATAAGCTACAATGCAAGACAGATTAGCAATTGATAGCTCTAAAGTAGCCGTTCCAGAAGCAACAATTGCCAAGTCTGCTAAATTAAAACTATCGTATTTATCTTGGGTATCTGTAATAATTAATGCGTTAAAATTCTGCGTGTGCTGTTCAATAAAAGGCTTAAGATACTGTAATGTTGGAATAATAATCGCAATATTCCCATATTTTTCCTTTAAATTATTTGCTGTTTGCAAAAAAATCGGCAGCAGACGCGAAACCTCGCCCATTCGGCTGCCGGGCATTAAAAGGATATATCTTTTACTAGGATTGAGATTATATTTTTGTATAAGTCTTGTGCCAACTCCTAAATCTGCACCGGATTCCACAATAGGATGTCCTACGGAAAAAGTTTTAAGTCCATGTTTCTCAAAATAGGGGATTTCAAAATCAAACAGGCATAATAAATAATCATAAATTTTAGCAAGTTCTTTAGCTCTGCCAGGTTTCCAAGCCCAAACTGATGGGGCAACATAATGGGTAAAAATGGTATTTTGAAATCCCAGCCCTTTATCTTTCATATTTTTTAATTGTTTGATAATTCTTTTATTAAACCCTAAAGAATCTATAGTAATTATCATATCTGGATTAAAAGATTTAATATCTTCAACTGTATTTTTCATAAGTTTTTTAATGGAAAAAATTTTAGAGATAACCTCAATAAATCCCATAATTGCAATTTGTGAAATAGGGAAAAGAGAAGAGCTGCCTAGTTCTTTTTCCATCATACAGCCGCCAATGAACTTAAAGGTGATATTTTTATCTAGCAGTTTCAGCTGGGCAATTAATTTTGCCCCAATAAAATCTCCCGATGGTTCACCTGCAATAATATAAATTTTTTTACTCATTAATCCCCGCATGCAAGTTCTATAGATACAACGCTTGAAGCAAAAATTCCTTCACCTCTGCCAATGCTGCCGAGCTTTTCCATAGTTGTAGCTTTAATGTTAATTCTATTGATATTAATATTTAAAGTTTCCGCTAAAAATTTTTGCATCAGCGGTTTATGCGGCGAAATTTTCGGCTCTTCTGCTAAGATTGTAATATCTATATTAACAATTCTCCCGCCTAAACTTAACATTTTATCGCGGGCAAATTCCAAAAAAATTTTAGAAGAGCAATTTTTCCACTTTTCCTCACTAGGCGGAAAATAATCGCCGATATCACCGGCAGATAAAGCCCCAAGCATTGCATCAACAAGCGAATGCAGCACCACATCGCCGTCTGAGTGGGCTTTTAAACCTTTATGATGCGGGATTTTTACCCCGCAAAGATAAATATCTTTTTTGCTGTCGTCAAATTGGTGAATGTCTTGCCCTAAACCAACTCTGTTTTCTAAATTCTGCATTTTTTTTAATGTCTCTAAGTCTTCTGCATAGGTTATTTTTTTTGCTAGCTCAATTCCAGAAACAATTTTAACACTATAGCCATTTTTGATATAATAAGAACTGTCATCAGTTAAAATTAGGTTTTGAAACTTTTTATAGGATTCATAAATTTCTTCATAAATAAAACCTTGCGGAGTTTGCACGGCGAATAAGTTATCACGAGGAATTTCTGCGATAATTAGGTTGTTTACAGCATGCTTAAGAGTATCAGCAATAGGCATGGCAGGAACAACCCCAATTTTAGAAGAAATATTTGCAATTACCTTATCAAATAAGGATTGCGGAGTAAATGCTCGTGCACAATCGTGGATTAATACTTTTTTTGGAGAGCTATCACGCAAAGATTCAAGGGCGTTTAATACGGAATTGCATCTCTGCAAACCGCCAAAAACAGCAGGAAGCAGCTTATCACTGGAGTATTCTGTTATTAATTTATTGTAGATTTCTAAATGCGATTCAGCAATTACAGGTAAAACATAATTTATATTAGGGTTTTTTAAGCATGATATTAAAGACTCTTCAAATAGAGTTTTCCCATTAATATTTACATATTGCTTAGGGTTAGCTCCAGCGAATCTTGTAGCTTTTCCTGCTGCCAATAAAATTAATACTGTGGAATTGTTTATCATATGCTATAATAACTCGTTTAATAATTATTATAGCATAATGATAATGCAAGATACAAATTTTAATTCCATAAAACCAATTAATATTGGTAAAGTAGTTATAGATACCCCAGTTTTTTTGTGCCCATTAGCAGGAATTACCGATTTTCCTTATCGCTATATGGTAGATAGTTTCGGCTCTAACATGATGTATAGCGAAATGATTTCTTCTATAGCTATGACTAGAAATGCCAGTAAAACAGCGATGATGACTAATCTTGAAAAAGATACTGCCAAAAATATAGGAATCCAATTAGCCGGCTCTAACATAGAAACTATGGTAATGGCTGCAAAAATGGCACAAGATTATGGTGCAAAAATTATTGATATTAATATGGGTTGTCCTGCTAAAAAGGTTGTAAACGGCATAGCAGGCAGTGCGCTTATGCGCGAGGAAGCATTAGCCGGCAAATTAATGGAAGCAATCGTTAAAGCAGTTGCTATTCCAATTACTATGAAAATGCGGCTTGGCTGGGATTTTGATAGTCTTAATGCTCCTAGATTGGCAAAAATTGCTGAGGAATCTGGAATCTCTTTATTAACTGTGCACGGCCGCACCAGAAGCCAGTTTTACAGCGGCAAGGCAAATTGGCAGGCAGTTAGTGAGGTTAAAAATGCCGTTAAAATTCCTGTAATTGTTAATGGCGATATTAAAACCTGCAGCGATGCTAAGCAGGCATTAATTGAATCCCAAGCCAATGGTATAATGATTGGGCGCGGCAGCTATGGTTGTCCATGGATTATTCAACATATTTCTTATTTCCTTACAACTGGTAAAGTATTGGCAGAGCCATCAATTGCCGAAAAATTAAAAACAACACTGCATCATTATGATTTAATTCTTAATTACTACGGAGAAAATCATGGATTGAAAATTGCACGAAAACATCTTAGCAATTATACCAAAGGGCTAAAAAATTCCGCAGCTGCGCGGGCAAGAATTAATATGTCTGAAGATATAACTGAAGTGAAAGATTTAATCAACGAGTGTTTTACTAATACGGAGGTCAGCATATGAAAGTAATTATTGCAGGGCTTGGCGATAGCGGCAACTATATTGCCAGATACCTTTTAGAAGAAAATTTTGATATAACCATTATTGATATAGATACACAAAAAATTAAGCTTATGAGCGATAATGAGGAAGTGGCAGGCATCATTGGCGATATTACCTCTATAGACACTCTTAACACAGCCGATATAAAAAGTGCTGATATTTTTATTGCCGCCACCGATAAAGACGAAGTAAATATTTTGGCTATTCAATTAGCTAAATATTTCGGTGTTAAATATAATCTTTGCGTTCTTAAGGATTCTAAATTCCAAAGTGAAGCATATAAAGAGGTATTCCATAATAAGATTATTCCTGTAGATGATATAATATCTATAGATAACTCTATGATTAAGTCTATTTTAGAGCAGATAAAATACAGCTATATTAAAATATCTAATGTTTTAACTTTCTTTAGTGAAAAAATTAAAATGTTTTCTGTTCTATGCGATGAAGATAGCACCGCTGTTAATAAAACCATCTCTAGTATTTATGAATCCATAAAAGATGTTCCGTTTAGAATTGTAGGCATCCAAAATAATAATAATTTCAACATGGCAGTTGATGGAGATATTATTAGAGAGGGAGACAGGGTTTTTGTAATTGTAGAGGAACAGTATATTAATAATGTTTATTCTTTATTTTTTGATATTGACCAATCTTCAAATAAATTTTTAGAAAGCCAGTCTCCTAATATTATTATAGACGGCGACCATCCTTTTATTAAAACCTTAGCAGTTAATTTAGCTCAAGTTTACAGTAGAATTAAAGTAGTCAGCAAATCTAAAAATAATGCCGAAAATATGCTGATAGCTATGGATTTAGAAAAATATGGCATTCAGCTTATAGAAGACGATATTATGAGCGATGACTACCGCAATAATTATCTTAAAACCAAAGATGATATTATTGTTCTTATAAATAAGGACGATAATGATACACTATTGCAGTCTTTATTTTTAAAATATCAAGGTTTCAGCAATCTTTTCTGCTATTTAAATACAGACAGCAGTGAAAGTTTCCTTTTATCGCATCAAGTCAACCATATTATTACACCAAATTATTTTAGAATGTCTCCAATTTTATCTTATATTAGAAGAGGGGTTATTATGAATGCCTACACCTTAGCTAAAAAGGTGGAAACTATGGAAATTATTGTTAGTGAAAATTCTAAAATTGCGGGTAGAAAAGTTTCTGAAATTGAAGTTGACGGGAAGTTTATGGTATCTATGATTATAGACGAGCAGGGTAATGTTGTAAAAATAGAAAGTTCCACCATAATTAAACCGCAGTATCAGCTTATAATCGTGGTGCTTCGTAAATACATTGCCACTATGGAAGAAGATTTTTTACAAAATATTGATAACAACTAAGCATAAGATTAATAACAATTATTCAATTATTCTAATTGCATTTTGGATTTTTTGTGATAGAATAACTTTAAATTTTACTATTATTAACATATATAAAGGAAGGTAAATGAAGCAAACATGTCAAGACGCATTTCTTAATTCAATTAGAAAAAACAAAGTGCCTATAACAATTTTTTTATCTAGCGGCATTAAACTGCAGGGATTAATTACAGCTTTCGACAGCTTCGCTATTCTTTTAAGACGCGATTCGCATCTGCAGTTAGTGTATAAGCACTGCATTTCTACAATTATGCCTAATTCTCACTTTGTTTTCACTTATGAAGATGAAGAAATTAATGTTGATGGGAATAAACCGCTTCCCACCAATTAAAACCTCACAATAAAACAAATTATGAATAACTGTTTTGTAATCCAAATCTGTTTAAAAAATAAAAAAAACATTATTGATTACGATTATAAATTGCAGGAAACTATTAATCTTGCTGAGGCGTTAAATTTAATAGTGGTGGGAAGCTCTATGATAAACTTATCAGAAATTAATCCCGCCACCTTAATTAATAAGGGTAATCTTGAAGATTTACAGCCTGTTTTGCAAAACTCTGAAGTTGATGCATTAATTATTAACCATCCCCTTAGTGCTATTCAGCAAAGAAATTTAGAAAATTTTCTTAAAGTAAAAGTTCTTGATAGAAGTGCCTTAATTATTAATATTTTTGCCTTGCGGGCAGCTAGCCACGAAGGGAAGCTGCAGTCTAATTTAGCAGCGCTTTATTATCAAAAATCGCGTTTGGTTAAGGCATGGTCGCACCTTGAAAGACAGCGGGGCGGGTCTGGCGCTGTGGGCGGTCCTGGTGAAACTCAAAAAGAACTAGATCGCCGCATGATAGCCGATAAAATTGACTATCTTAAAGTTCGTTTAGATAAATTAAGACAGAATCGCAGCATTCAAACACACTCAAGAAAAAAATTCAATATAAAAACAATTGCTCTTGTTGGTTATACTAATTCAGGAAAATCTACGCTTTTTAATGCCTTAACAGATGAGAATGTATTATCGCAGGATTTGCTTTTTGCTACTTTGGATACTACAAGCCGCATTTTAATACTGCCTTATAAACAAAAAGCAATTTTATCAGACACTGTTGGTTTTATTTCAGATCTTCCGCATCAACTAGTAGAAGCCTTTCATTCTACTTTAGACGGCATAATTGATGCGGATTTAATTCTGCATGTAATTGACAGCAATCAAAAAAATTATGAAGACCAAATCAATTCTGTTCAAACTGTGCTAAAAGAAATTGGCATCAGTGAAGAAACTTATAAACAGAAAGTTATCGAAGTTTACAATAAAGCAGATCTTCTAGTGCCAGAGGAAAAAAAATTCTTTAATGAACTAACATTAAGCAGAAATGGAATTTTAATTTCGGCAGTCGGAGGATTCAATTTAGATTTATTAAAGCAAAGAATCTTTGATAATGTCAATAAAAGTAAATTCAAAATTAAATTAGAGATTTCTTATTTAGATAATGAAGTATTAGTTTATTTATATAACAACACTACTATCTTAGAGAAAAACACTAAAGATAAACAAATTACATTAACAGTGCTAGCTCAAGAAAAAGATATTAATTTTATCAACAGCAGGTTTAGCAATAAGAATATCAAGATTTTTACCAATAGCATCAGTTAGTTCTTTTAAAGTAAAGCGTTAATTGTTTTATATCTGCTTTAAAACTAATTAAATAACAAAATATCCTATAAACCCGCTGACAATAATTAATACAATTGGGTGGATCTTAGTTTTTATTAATACAATAGAAGATACCGCAAATATAGTAATAAAATAAAAATCATAGCTGTAATTCTGCGGCTGCCGAACTCCAAAGAAAAGAGTAAAACAAACAGATAGCAATAAAGCAATTATTGCTGGGCTTAGATAATTAGCAATAACTTTCACTTTTTTCTTTTCAGAATGATGCTTATACAGCTGCCATATAAAAACAAACAATAAAAAAGGCGGCAGCGTTAAAACAAATAATCCTAAAATAAATCCTCCAACGGAATATAAATCAAATCCTACTGGTCCTGTTATCATTGGAGCAATTGGTCCTGGCAGAGTAACCGCATAAGTTACAAGCTCTGTCAGCTGAAAGTTAGAGATTATTTTGTATTGATCTACATAAATATTTTGAAAAATAGGAATATAAGCCTTGCCGCCGCCGAAAGAGAAAATTCCAACTAAAAAAGTAGCCCAAATAAAAACTAAAAATTCCATGATAATTTTAATCTATTTTAAATATTAATAAAAAGGCAATCAGTCCTAAAAATATAAAAATTACATTAACATGCGAAAACAGCAGCAAAAAAACTATAATAAATATAAAATAGTAAATCCGCCAATCATAAGCTGCTGTTTGATCTTGCTTAAACATGCTCCAAGTAAAAGCAAACAGCATTCCCACAATTGCAGGAATGCTTGCTAAAGACAGCTTAAATAAAGTTTCGGGATTAATATATGGTCTTAAAAAAGCTAGGGCAACAACTAATATAGTAGGACCTAAAAATAAAATTATAATGTAGTTAATTACTGCGCCAAGATAAGACGCCACATTAAAAGCAACCATCGTAGTTAGCTGTAGGGTGGTTGGTCCGGGCATAGCATTGGCAAGAATCACTAGCTTCTTGAATTCTGCCATTTCCATGAATTTGTTTTTATCTATATATTCTTTTTGAATTAAAGCTGTTGCTGCTGCACCGCCGCCAAAACTAAATAAAGAAATTTTAAGGCTGGCTATAATAATTTTATAAATTGTTTCCATGATGCAGCTTTTATTGCCTTATTATTGATTCTTTACTTTTGATAAGTATATCACAACCTAAAAAAATAACAATAGTTTCACAGGCTAGTAAAAATCAAATGTTTCACGAGTGCGGAGAGATTAGATGTTTCACGGCTAAATTGTTTGAAAATTAAACAATAAAGAAAGTGTATTTTTTATGGAATAGTGTTATAATTGTTATTATAGTTTTCTATGAACAAGATTCTTTAAAGGAGTAAACAATGTTTTATGCTTTATTGTCTAGTATTCCCATAGTATTTTGCTTATTTACAATGTCTGTTCTAAAATGGAGCGGTGTGAGGGCGATTTTTGTATCTTTATGTATAACCATAGTTTTTGCTGTTTTTATCTGGAAGTTAAATTTTATAGATATTATTGCTTACGATATATCTGGTATTTTAGAAGTCAGCAATATTATCTTTATTATTTTTGGAGCTATTCTGCTATTAAATATTTTAACTAAAGCTGGGGCAATTAATGTAATAAACAACAGTTTTAATAATATTAGCATGGATTCCCGCATTCATATTTTGTTAATCGGCTTAGCTTTTAACACATTTTTAAATGGAATTGCTGCTTTCGGCACGGAAATCGCTTTATCTACTTTAGTATTAATTTCTTTAGGATTCCCTGCATTTCCTGCTGCCATTATTGCTTTAGCTTTTAACGCTCCGTTTATATCCTTCGGCGCTGTTGGGGTTCCTACCATTACTGCAATTGCTTTAACCAAAAATTCAGCACAAGATATTGGTTTAAACATTACAGAATATGCTAATCAAGTTTCATCATACAGCGCTTTTTTACATTCTATAGCCGGAATGGTTTTAACTATAATTGTTTTATTTATTGTAATAAAGATTTTCGCTAAAGAAAAATCTTGGAAACCATTTCTTGAAATAATTCCTTTTGCTTTGTTAAATTCTGCTTTTATGTATGCTGCATATTACTGGACAGCAAAATATTTAGGACCAGATTTACCAACTGTTATTGCTGGAATAGTAGGGTTAACCACTATAATACTTACTACTAAATTTAAACTATTTCTTCCAAAAACCGTATGGACTTTTCCTCCTGCACATACTTGGTCAAAATTATGGATTCCCGCAGAGCATACAGGAAAAAATAAAAATAATTTAGAGCCGAAAGAAGACCGCAAAGCTCCTAATCCTTTTAAGGCTTGGCTGCCTTATATTTTATGCTCGGTAATTCTTGTTGTATCAAGAATCCCAAGTTTAGGCGTTCAAGGAATGTTTAAGCATTATGTTTTAAGAATTCACCATTTATTTGGACTAGAAAAAGTTAATTATGATTTTTTGTGGTTATATTCACCGGGGATTATGCCTTTTTTAATGATTTCTGTTCTTGCGATATTTATGTTTAATTTAAAGACAAAAGAGGTAAAAGAGGTTTTATTTGCTACTTGGGATAAATCGAAATTAGCTATTTTAGCTATTATTTTATCTGTAATGATGGTAAGTATTATGCTGAAATCTAGCAACAATCCTGTAGGGTTGCAAGGAATGCTAACCAGCATTGCTGCGCTAATTTCTAATCTGCAGGGAGTAGGGGTTATAATAATTACTCCAATTATAGGAGCTTTAGGAACCTTTGTATCAGGCTCTAATACAACTTCAAATATCCTTTTTACGAATACGGCATTTGATATAGCAACCATAACCTCAGTGCCTAACTATGTATTAGTTTCTTTACAAAATGTTGGCGGCGGAGCTGGAATTATGTTTTGCTTTAAAAATATTTTGATTGTATCTTCTATAACCGGCTTAAAGAATAGAGAAGGGCATATGCTGAATTATATGCTGTTAATCTCTTTAATTTATATATTACTGTTATTATTAACTGTTTTTGCAACTATATAAACATCAAAAAAAGAGATAATATTATAAAATATTATCTCTTTTTTATTTAGCAATATTAGGTATAAATTACTTAACAGTTGGTGCCCATTTGCAACGAACAGGTGAAGTAATTGCTCCTTCAGCTTTTAGTTCTTTAAAGGCTTTATCAACTTCAGTTCTATCCAGACCAGTTAGTTTAACTACATCACCAGCGCTAAGGGGCTTACCGGCAGTTTTCATAGCGTTTAACACTGTTTCTTTCATAATACAATTTCCCAAAGTAAAATTATTTATTACTATTATTATCTTTACTAATATTTGTAAATAAATATTTAGCTAATTCAACTTTTATACTATCAGAATCACCTCTAGGAATTTCTCTTAAATAAACATCTAAAAGGGAATGTTTTAAAGATAAATTTCTATGTTCAGCAGCTTTTTTAGCGTGGAATCTTTCTATTAATAAAATGTAAACAATTAAAATTAATATAAGAACCAAAGGCAATACTAAAAAGAAAATCTGTCCTGCGCTAAGCCCGGTAATATTTAAATAATTAGGATTAAATAAAAAGTAGCTCATAATAGCAACAACGATAGTTAAAGTTAATCCTATAACTTTCAAAGCAAAAGACTGAGAGTGTTCTTTTCTTGCACTAAAAGAATAAGAATCTTCAACTAATGAAGAGGGAGGAACAATCATCTGTTGCTGCATATTGTTTGAATTGTTTGCATTATAAGCAGCAGCTGGAGCAGCAGACGGAATTTCAGTAGGAATTTCTTTTTCTACTTTAGACTTCAAGGCTTCCAGATCACGAATTAGAGAACGTTTTTTCTCATCTAAATCAACACTTTCTTGCTCTATAATTATATTATTATTATCACTCATTGTAATAACCTCTTTTTGAATTTTTGATAGATACTAATCAAAGCAGTATTTAAGTATTTAGTATAGCATTTATATTTAATTAATACAAATCTTTTATTTAAAAACATACACAAAGATTGCTTTAGATGTTTATCGACAGGGCGCACTTGCTGCTTATTAAGGAGTTGAGATTATTTCTCATAATATAAATTATACGACAATTGCGGGGCTGCGAATAGACGAACTTTCTAGCTCAACAAAACCCTTACCTCATTATCATCTACCATAACTTTCAAGCCGTCAAACGCTGGAATTACATTTTTAGGTAAAGTTTTAATCAATGTAGAATAATCCATGGTTGCACCCATATGAATTAAAACAGCTTTTTTAGGCTTTAAATAATCCAGCAATTCTAAAATATCAGATAACTTCATATGCGAGCTATGCTTTCTTGTAGTGAATGCTGAGACTAATATTAAATCAAGATTTTTATATTTTTCAATAGTATCCTGCGGTAAAAATACAAAATCTGTAGCGTAAGCAATTTTATTATCAATAATAAATCCTGTGGTTTCTATTCTGCCATGAATTTGCTGGACAGGATTTATTGTAGCATTTTCTAGCTGCAACTCATTGTAATATTCAATATCATCTAAATTGATAACCGGACGAAAGAATATATCGTCAACTTGCCATGATGGATCGTAGGCTCTTTGAGTTGGTGAAAAAACATAAGAAAAAGTAGATTTTATAATATCGTTGGTAGATTTTACACCATAGGCTTGAATGCCTTTATTCATTAATCTATTGATACTTCTAATTTCATCAATACCCAAAATATGATCAGCATGCCCATGAGTAAATAAAATACTATCAATGCTTTTAATATTTTCTCTTAATGCCTGCATACGAAAATCTGGACCAACATCAAATAAAATCTGATAGTCTTTTTTACCTTCTTCCATAATTTCTAAATAAGCTGAAGTTCTAGTTCTGCAGTTTTTAGGATTTCCAGAATCACAATCTTCCCAGCCTCTCTCAATACTTGGCACCCCTATTGATCCGCCGCAGCCTAAAATTGTAATTTTGTAAGATTTTTTCAACTTTCTCCTCCTCTCTCATTAGATTTTGCTTTGAATGTTGAAAATATTAAGTTTCCTCATTAGCTTTACTAAACAAATCAAAAAAATTATTTTTTACATTCAATGCAAAATCACTTATCAACTCGCTTCTTAATCCTGCAATAAATTCAGCTGTATGCCGAACATAAGACGGTTGATTAATTTTACCTCTAAATGGCACAGGTGCTAAAAACGGACTATCGGTTTCAGTTAAAATTCTATTTTTCGGCACATATTTAGCCGCTGCTTGTATATCTGCTGCATTTTTAAAAGTAGCCACACCGCTGAAAGAAATATAAAAACCAATATCAAGCAATTTTTTAGCTAAACTAGTATCGCCGCTAAAACAATGGATAACACCTTTAATATTCATGTCTCGCACAAAAGAGGAAAGCATATCTACCGTATCTGCTTCTGCATTGCGTGTATGAATAATAGCTGGCAGATTATACTCACTGCAAATTTCCGCATGGCTTTCAAAGAATTGCTTTTGGATTTTTTTGTTATCAGCAGAATAATAATAATCTAAACCAGTTTCACCAATGGCAATTACCTTAGGTTCGATCAAATATTTAGTAATATCTTCTTTGCAGAATGATGGATTGTCTTTAATATGCAAAGGATGCACGCCTATTGCCGTCCATACGCCATCTTTATTACGGCTAAAATTAACAGCTGGATAGAATGCCGGAGTATCTGTAGCAATATCTACAATAACACTCACACCATTTTCACGGGCAGTTTGCAGAATTTTTTCAGATTCTTCCCCATATTCTCCTAAATCTTTAAAACCTAAATGGCAATGGCTGTCTACAAACATATGAAGAAACTCTTAAAGCAAAAAATTAACATCAGTCTAAAATCTTTGTAAAAATTGGGGTTGGGGCATTTAATTGGTGCCCCTCTTTTAATCTAACACTTAAGGAGTTTAAATTTCTGTCCCATGAAATATTCAACTGATTAAATACATTTAATGAAGTGTCTGGCATAAATGGATACAAATAAATTGCAACGATACGCACAATTTCAAGAATAAAAACTAATGCTTCCCCTGCCTCGGTAGTTTTTCCTTCCTTAAGCAAATTCCAAGGTGCAGTATCATTCATATAAGCATTGCCATAGCGGATATTTTCAAAAACTCTTTCTAAATACTTAGAAAACTCTTGCTTGTAAATATGTTCGCGATGTTCTTCTAGCTCTAAAATTAATTTATCTAAAAATAAATTCTGTTCTTCATTTAAACTACCTGCGGGAATTTTTCCTTCAAAAGATTTATGCAGCATGCTAAGGCTGCGCTGCAGTAAATTGCCATAGCCATTAGCTAAATCATTATTAATTCTGTTTTTAATAGCTTCATGAGAAAAATCACCGTCATTGCCAAAAGGCACTTCCCTAAATAAAAAATATCTAACACTATCTAAACCATATTTATTAATAATTTCATGAGGATCAATTACATTGCCTGCAGATTTGGATATTTTCTCACCCTCGTTCAGCCACCAGCCATGTGCGAAAATTCGTTTAGGAAGAGGTAAATCTGCTGCCATTAAAAATGCCGGCCAGTAAATTCCATGAAAACGAATAATATCTTTGCCTACCATATGCAAAGAATTTTGCCAAAAATTAAAAAATTTGTCATCTACATTAGGATAGCCTAGCTCTGAAATGTAATTAGTAAGGGCATCTAACCATACATAAATAACATGAGAGCTATCACCAGGAACAGGAATCCCCCAAGTAAAAGAAGAGCGCGAAATAGATAAATCAGTCAACCCTCTTTTTACAAAAGAATAAACCTCATTGAATCTTGATTTTGGCGCAATAAATTCTGGGTAATTATTATAATATTCTAATAACTTATCTTGAAAAGCTGATAGCTTAAAGAAATAGCTTTCTTCCTCGCGCCACTCTACCTCTGCTCCGCTTGGAGCTACTAATTTATCATTCTTTTTAATCAACTCATCTTCATTATAAAAAGCCTCGTCTTTAATGGCATACCAGCCGCTATATTTTCCTTTATAAATATAGCCGTTGGCGGAAATTTTTTCCCATAAGGCAGCTACTGCTTTTTCGTGCCTTTCTTGTGTAGTTCTAATGAAATCATCGTTAGTTAATTTTAATAGCGGAGTTAAATCTTTAAAAGTTTGCGATACCTCATCTGCAAATTCTTGCGGTGAAAGATGTTTGGCTATTGCCGATTTTTCTACCTTTTGTCCGTGTTCGTCTGTTCCGGTTAAAAAAATTACATTAAACCCGTCCATTCGTTTAAACCTTGCTAAAATATCACAAGCTATATCGGTATAAGTATGCCCGATATGAGGCTTATCATTAACATAATAAATAGGCGTAGTGATGTAATAATATTTAGACATGAATACCGTATTAAAAATTAACTTTTTATTAATAAATATAATACAAGAAAAAGTTTATGTTGTAAATTTATTAATTAAGTAACGGTATCTGATTAACATACCTCCCCTTTTCAACAAACCCAAGAAAATAAAAGGGCTGCATAAATAGGGGAGTGATATGAAATAATTAGAAGTTTCTAATTTTATAGCCTTTCGCTAAAAAGTAATAAGGTATGGTAAGCACTATTGCCAAAAGTCCAAAGAAGTAAAAGAACATTGGACCCTCAAATATATTAAACTCAGCAATTACAGCTGCTAGCATATTGCCAAGGAAAGTTGTTAGCAGCCAAAAAGATGTTACGATAGATTTCATTGATTTTGGCGATTGCGTATAAGCAAACTCCAGCCCAGTTATAGAAATAAGCACTTCGGCTAAAGTAAGAGCTAAATATGGAAAAAACTGCCACATAACATTTATTTTCATGCCGCTGTCTAAAAAATGCTGAATAAAACCTATCATGCAGAAAGCCAATCCGCCTATAACAATTCCTATGCCGATTTTTTGTAAAGGACTCCATTTAAAAAATGGATATACAACTCCCACCATAATAGGTATTAATACCATTACCATAATAGGATTTAATGCTGACATCATTTCTGGTATTATCTGAAGTCCTAGAATGTGTAAATCCATCTCCCGGGCCTGAATAATCCAAGTAGAGCCTTTTTGATCAAACATGCTCCAAAATACAATGATAATTGCGTATATTTTCAGCACATTCAATACAGAAATTACTCCGTCAACATTTTCTTGCGGGTATTTTTCGTAGGCTTTAGCAAAAAAAGATTTACCGTCTTTTCTAGTTTTAACGGCATAGCCTAAAATAGGAAAAAACACGCTTTTTTGGGTTCTATTAGGTTTTACCATAGTATAGTATCTTTTACCCATGTATAAAACAACGGTAGCCAACAGCATTAAAAAGCCTGGTATCATAAAGGCAACGGTGTAGCCGTAGAAGTTTTTTACTAACGGAATTAACAGAGTTGCAAAAAACGAGCCAAAATTAATAGAGAAATAAAAGAAATTAAAGGCTTTAGTTTTTAAATCTGGTTCATCAGTTTTAAATTGATCGCCTAAAAGTGCTGATACACAAGGTTTAATACCGCCAGAGCCAATAGCAATTAAGGTTAAGCCTATCATCATACCTAGCTCAGACCCCATTCCAGGAGCATTACCTGCGGTTAAGGCAAGCGTAAAACTTCCTATGGCGTAAGCAACAGAAAAGGTCATGATGGTATTAAATCTGCCCAAATATCTATCGGCAATAATTGCTCCAAATATTGGCATAAGATAATTGGCTGACATAAACAGATGATACAATCCCGTTGCCCGATGATCAGCTAGCTGTAAAATGCTTGTCATATAAAGTATAAGTATTGCCCGCATACCGTAGTAAGAAAAGCGTTCAGCCGTTTCATTGCCCAATACGAACAATGATGATTTTGGCAGTCCTGCAAATAATTTCATTTTAAGTTCCTCTTCCTATTAAACATATTTAAAAATAATACAAAAGATAAAAACAAATTGCAATTTTTTAATTTAACAAATTTTTAATATCTGCAATAGTTTTAAGCGTTAATTTAATCTGCTTATCAACTTCAAGGCTGCTTGTGTTTATAAATATTGAACCCTCTGGTTTTAGGCTCAGCACATCTTTCTGCAGTTGAATATAGTCTAACAGCCCAGATACATTAGGAAAATTCTGCTGATAAAAACTAAGCAATACTCCACGGCTGCCAAAATTAATTTTTTCTATTAAGGCAGATTTAGCTGCAATTTTTAATTCAATAGATATAAATAAATTTTCCACCTGCTGCGGCAAATTACCGAATCTATCCAGCAAATCTTCTTTAACTTCTCCTATTTCTTCAAGCGCAGCTATTCTACCGATTCTTTGATATATTTCCATAGTGGTTTCCATATCGGGAATATATTTTTTAGGAATAAATACAGGAATATTCAAGCTGATATTCGGCGAAAAATTATAATACTCAACATCTTCTCCCTTGTTAGATTTAAGGTGTTTAATTTCCTGTTCTAAAAGTTTTTGATACAGCTCCTCACCGATTTCTTTAATATGCCCGCTTTGTTCTTCGCCCAGCAGATTGCCGGCCCCCCGCATATCTAAATCGTAGCTTGCCAAAGAAAAACTTGCCCCTAAATAATCAAGATTCTGCAGCACTTGCAGTCTTTTTTCTGCCTTTTCACTTAAGTTTTTATGATTATTATACAGCAAATAAGCATAAGCCTGATTAACTCCGCGCCCAACTCTGCCCCGCAGCTGATACAGCTGTGCTAAGCCCATCATATCTGAATTTAAAACAATTATAGTATTAACATTGTGTAAATCTATACCGGATTCAATAATATTAGTAGAAACTAGAACATCGTATTTTTTATCTTTAAAATCAATCATGTTTTGTTCCAGCTCATCGGTCGGCATTTGCCCGTGGGCAACTGTATAGCTAATATTCATATCCAAATTATCTAAGTGAGCCACAACATCACCTATATCGCTGATTCTAGGGCAAACAAAATACACCTGCCCGCCTCTTTCCTTTTCTTTTAAAATTGCTTTTTTTATCTGCAGATAGTCTGTAGGTAAAATATAAGTAATAATCGGCAGCTTATCTACAGGAGGCGTTGAAATAATGCTTAACTCTTTAATTCCTTTAAAAGCCAATTGAATTGTTCTAGGAATTGGCGTTGCACTAAGGGTTAATATATGAGCTTCTTCTTTAAAAGTTTTAAGTTTTTCTTTATGAACTACGCCGAAACTTTGCTCTTCATCTACAATTACCAATGCTAGATTTTTATATTTAATGTCCTTTGCTAAAAGTGAGTGCGTGCCGATAATAATATCCACCTCTCCCTTAGATAAAGATTCTTTAATTTTCTTTCTTTGACTCAAAGGAGTAAATCTTGAAAGCTGCTCTATGCGAATTGGGAAGTTTTGAAATCTCGTTGTAAAATTATTATAATGTTGATTGCATAATAAAGTTGTAGGAGCAACTACTGCCACCTGATAGCCGGAGTTCGCCATTAAAAAAGCTGCCCGCAGAATAACTTCAGTTTTACCGAAACCTACATCGCCGCAAATTAGCCTATCCGTAGGAATACCGCTAGCTAAATCGGCAAAAACATCATTAATAGCATTAAGCTGGTCTTCTGTTTCCACATAAGGAAAGCCTTTTAGAAAATTATCATAATCTTCCTGGTTAAAATCTAAAGCTGGAGCCTTTTTTGTGCCTCTTAAAGCCGCTATTTGAATTAAATCATAGGCAATATCCTTAATTTTTTCTTTAATTTTTGCACTTTTTTTCTCAAAGCTGCTGCTGCCAAGCCGGTCTAAAATAATATTTTCATTATTCGCCGAATGCCGCGTGATAGTATCTATATTTTCTACAGGGACAAAAAGTTTTTCATTGCCGCGATATATAATTTCTAAAAAATCATGCTCTGCTCCGTTGACATTCAAAGTATGAATACCTCGATACTCACCAAAGCCATGTTTAACATGAATCACAATATCGCCAATATCTATAGACGATAGCTGCTGCAAAATTTTATTCTGCGACTTTTTAGATTTAGATGAAAAAGTTTTCTTAATGCCGGTAATTTCACTTTGGCTGATAATAATTTTATCTTCAAAAATAAAGCCTTCTGTAATATTAGAATTATTAATAAAAACTATATTTTTACAAGAATCACCTAATAAAATTTTGATATTTTCTGCAAAAGATTCCTCAAAAGTAAAAATAAAGAATTTTTTATCAAGGTTATCTTTAATAAATTTTTCTAAAGCAGCCAGCGGAGATTTTTCTTGATTCTTATACACGCTCCATAAAGGATAAACCGACTTGGCATCAAAGTTATAAAACCCCGCCTCTTCTTCTTTTTTAAGGCTGCTTAAATAAAATATTTTATTATTGCTGAGCTTTGTATTTACTTCATTTATATCTAAAATTAATTCCCGAGGAGGTAAAATATCCTCACTGTTCTTAAAAAGATTCTTAGAATCAACCAAATAATCGTATTCTTCCGTATATAAATTAATAGATTCTTTTACTGTTTCTTCAAAGCCATCAAAAACAAAAATGTTAGAATCCGCCATGTAATCTAAAATACTAGCTGTTTCCATATAAAAAAGCGGCAAATAGTTTTCAATTGCTTTCGGTAAAATTCTTTTATCAAGCAGCTCAAAAATTTCGTTCTTGCCATCGCCGAAAATCTTTTGATAGTTGGTTTTAAAATTATGGATAGTTTCTTCGCTTAATATAATTTCACTAGCGGGCTTAACGCTTACCGATTCTACCTCTTGAAAAGATTTTTGCGATAAGACATCAAAAAGACGGATCTTTTCAACTGCCTCGTCAAAAAAATCTATGCGCACTGCTCCCCACTGCGGCAGATAAATATCTATAATATCTCCGCGCAAAGCAAATTCACCATCACCTGCTACTAGCGAAACTTTTTTATAGCCCTGTGCCGCAAGAAAATTAACTAAGGTTTCTATTTTCTGGACAGAGCCTTTTTTAACAGTAAAGAAATTATTGGCTAAATATTTGCTATGCAAAGTTTTTTGAATAATTGCGGCTGTGCTGGTAATTACAACATTTTTACCGCCAAAATAAATATTGCTGCAAGCATCTATGCGCTTAGTCATTAAAGATTTCGGCGGGCTGATATGAGAATACTGGTTTGGCAGGCTAGGAAATAAATTTGCTTTTAATCCAAAACTTGTAAAAAAATCACAAAAACTTTGCGCCTCACTGTCGTTAGCTACAACCACCAGCGCCGATTTAGAAGAGTTCTCTATAATATCTAACAGCAAAAATTTCGTAAAATCTTTTGTTAAATTAGATAATTTATAGTTTGTATTATTCTTTAAAATATTGTTTAATTCTAGTATATTATTAATCATAAAAGTAAATCGACCAAAAAATTCATGCAATCAAGTTTATTAGATTTAGTAGCTAATGTAAACACTTTAGAAAATATAGCTGAAAAAACTAATAAAAAACTCCAAGATTTAGGGATTAATCGGGTTATAGACCTGCTTTTTTACTTTCCATCAAACATAATTATAAGAAATTTCTGCAAAAATGCTGTTGAATTAAAAATTAAAGAGCATTGCGTTATAGATGTAAAAGTTCTGTCTTACCAAAAAACACCCCGCAGGACTGTGGTAATATGCAGCGATAGCAAGGGCGGCATTATCCATTTAACTTTTTTTAAAATATTTAAGGGTTTTTTAGAAAAATATCTGCCCATAGATAATACCGTGTTAATTGCGGGGATTCCAGAAATTTATAATGGAGTTCCCAGTTTCAATCACCCGCAGATTCTTTCTGCTAAGGCAGAAATTAATCCTATTGAATGTGTTTATCGGCAGCATCAAGATATTACCTCAATGAAATTTGCCGGCTTTATTAAACAGGCTTTAAAAATTCTCAATAGCTGTGAAATTCCTGAATGGCTGGATGCAAAATTTCTAAGCGATAACGCCTTCCCAAATTTTAAGGAAGCGCTTGCCAATATTCACAACCCTAAATCTTTAGCAGATATTGATCCCAATAATAAAAACATTACCCGCCTGGCAATTGATGAAATGGTGGCGTATCATTTAAATCTCATGATTTTTCGTAATACCGCCAACATCAAAAAAGGTTTGGAGTATAAAACCACAGGAAAATTAACCAGCATTTTAGAAGAAAAAATTCCATTTACCTTAACAGGCGATCAAAAAAATGCTATTGTCAGCATTAAAAAAGAATTTGCGGCAGACAGCCAATCAACAATTTTATTGCAGGGCGATGTAGGCAGCGGCAAAACCATAGTATGCTTTATGGCAGCAGCAATGGCGGTAGAAAGCGGCTATCAGGCGGCTTTAATGGCACCCACAGAAATTCTTGCCTCGCAGCATTATAAAAATTTTTTAGACTACGCAAACTCTTTAGAAATTAAAGTTGCCCTGTTGAAAGGCAAAGAGAAACTATCAGTAAAAAAAGATATTCTTTATGGATTGGCAGCCGGCACAATTAATATTGTAATTGGCACACATAGTTTATTTCAAGATGCTGTATCTTTCAAAAATTTAGGACTGGTAATTATAGACGAGCAGCACCGCTTTGGCGTAGATCAGCGTTTAAAATTACTGAATAAAGGCAATAACCCTAATCTGCTTTTAACTACGGCAACGCCAATTCCAAGAACTTTAGCCCTTTCTTTATATGGCGATATAAAATATTTAGATATTAAAGAAAAGCCAAAAAATAGAAAAACCACTCAAACCAATCTTATTAGCAAAGCCCGCATGGCAGAGCTGATTTCTGGACTTAAACGGGCATTATCACAGGGTGAAAAAATATTTTGGGTATGCCCTTTAATTGAAGAATCCGATAAAGTAGAGCTGACATCATCTGTGCAAAGATATGATTATTTATCTAAGGAACTTATAGAATATGCTGCACAAGGGCAAATTTTTTTAGTGCACGGCAGAATGTCTGCGGAAGAAAAAGATAAAGTGCTGGCTAAATTTAAAGATTATCCAAGCGGAGCAATTCTTGTAGCAACTACAGTTATTGAGGTTGGCATTGATATACCGGAATCTAACATAATTATTATAGAAGACGCTCATAATTTTGGGCTGGCACAGCTGCATCAGCTGCGGGGACGCGTTGGACGCGGCGGTGAAACAGGAATTTGTATTCTGCTTTACCCTGCTGAAATCTCAATTACTGCAAAAAAAAGACTGCGCATATTGAAAGAAAGCGACGACGGCTTTTACATTGCTGAAAAAGATATGGAAATTCGCGGATTCGGCGATATTTTAGGAATTCATCAAAGCGGCGGCATGAGTTTTTGTATTGTTAATTTAGAAGTCCACACCAATTATATGAGCCTTGCCTTGCAATATGCAAAATTCTTGTTTGATAAAATGAATAAAAATGAGGAAAGTTATTCCAGAAAAATCAACCGTCTATTGAAAGTTTTTGATAAATCTAAGAATCAAGATTATTTAAAAAGCGGATAAAGGTATTATCAAATAAATAATAAGAAATGTATAACTCTTTTCCTCACACATACTCCCCTCTTCCATCAATACTATCTGCAAACCTTTTGTTTTATTAGTTTTTGTTAAATAGGGGATATTCATCTTTAAATGTTTCACACCAACCAATACTTTTTATGTATGCCGTGAAACATATCAATTTTTAGAACAGGCAGGACAGTTAGGTCGTTTATTTAATTTAATATTTTCTATATTATTATCTAATATGGAAATAGTTTTTAGACTGCCAACCATAGAATTTCCTAAATTAAGCAGTTCTTTAATAATCTCACTTGCCTGCCAAGTTCCTAGTATTCCTACCAAAGGAGCAAACACTCCAATATCGGCAGCTTTTTTAATAAGGTTTTCTTTGACCTTTGGCTGCAAGCATTCATAGCAAGGACTATTTGTTTTGTGCGAACTAAAAGTAGTAATAAATCCAGAATACCCTACAACTGCGCTTGAAATATAAGTTTTACTATACTTTAAACATAGTTCATTTACACAATAGCGAGTATTTAAATCATCTACGCATAGGGCAATAATATCATACTGTTTAATTAAATCTTGATATTTTTCATCAATAATTGACCCGTTATAAGTATTTACTTTAATATCAGAATTTATTTGCTGCAGAAATTCGGCTGCGCTTTCGGCTTTATTTTTACCTATGTTTGATTCAGTATGAATAACCTGCCGCTGTAAATTAGACAAGCTAACTGTGTCAAAGTCTATAATCCCAATAGTGCCAATTCCTACGGAGGCTAAATAAATTAAGCATGGGCTGCCTAATCCGCCGGCGCCAATTACTAGCACGGAAGAATTTTTAAGAGTTAATTGTGATTTTTCATTAAAGCCATCAAGTTTAAGATGCCGAGAGTATCTTTCTAGTTCTTGTTCACGCATTAGGTAATCCTAAAAATTGTTCGTAATAATTTATATTCTGCAAATGTTTTTTATCTTCCTCGGCAATTGGTAAACTTATACTATTAACTGCAGCTAGAAAATTTTTTATGGAATAGCTGTTCTTGTTGATTAAATTTTGCAGAATATGCAGCACCTCTTGAGAATTTTTAATAATAAAGGGAAAAACATGGTTTTCATAATTTATGCCATTACTCTTCTTATTCTTAATATTAGCAATTAAATTTTTAAGAATCTGCGGCGTTAAAAGCGGCATATCCACAGGAAGAAATAAAATGTAATCTTCTTGAATTTTATAATTCAAGCAAGAAAAAATTCCGGCAATAGGTCCCATATTTTTAAATTCATCTTCTATAATGTTGATTGAGGCACTAAATTCTGCAGATGAAGCTAAACTTAAAAAAACACTCTGGCAAAGCGGTTTTAAATTATCTATGGCAATATCTAAAAAAGTTTTATTTTGATACTGCAAAAATTTTTTATCCTGCTGCATTCGTGATGACAGCCCGCCGGCGATAACAACTCCTGCCATTGATATTTTATTTGATTTCATAAATTTCACATAGAGAGTTTTTTAAAATATAGTTATCAGTTTCGCTTACTCTAACAAAACAGTTGGCTTCTGCTAAACTAGAGAGTATATGCGATCCTTGTTTTTCTAATATTTTTACTTTTAACCTGCTGTTTTCTAAATAAGACTTTCCCCTAAGAAAAAAAGTAAAATCCTTTTTTTTATTATAATCACTATCAATATGCGCCATACTACCATCAAAAGAAATTTCATTAGCAAAATTATAATATGCCTGCACTAAAAAATATAAGGCAGCGGCAGTTGATACTGGATTGCCGGGCAACGCAAAATAAAGCATATTATTTTCAAGCAGCGCCAGCATATTAGGCTTGCCAGGACGAATTTTCAATCCGTTGTATAACACCCGCGTATTTTTTAAAAGATAGTGCTTGATAATATCTTCAACTCCCATTGAAACAGCCCCGCTGCTTATAATAATATCAACTCCTAAACTTTGAGCTTCTGCAATGTTTTCTTGAAGTTCTTCTATGCTATCAGATACATTTTTAAGAACAAATGCCTCAAATCCTAAATTTTCTAAAAATACTCTCATGGTAAGAATATTAGAATTATAAATTTGCCCATCGAGGAGCTTTTGCCCAACCTCTACAGTTTCTTTACCGCTGGTAAAAAAGGCAGCGCGAGGTTTTTTAAATACACTTACATTTGCAATCCCGCTTGCTGCAAGCAAGCTGATATGATTAAATTTCAAACGCGTAAATTTTTTTACCAGAGTCTCCCCTGCCTTAAAATCTTCACCTTTTACACGAATATTTTGATTATCAGCAAGCGGAGCATTTATAAAAACCTCTTCACCAACTGTAGCCGTATCTTCAATTAAAAATATAGTGCTGATAGATGGCGGAACTGGGCTGCCAGTCATAATATGATAGCATTCATTTTCTAGCAAAGAAGTATTATCAAGAATATCTCCTGCTAAAATAGTTTTTTTAATTTTCAGCGGAGTATTGTTTTTTTGAAGATTATTAAGAGTCTGCTTAGTAATGCCTATGCCATCAACCGCAGAATTATTAAATGCCGGGTTAGCAATTGCAGCAATTGCATCTTCTGCTAAAATTCTATCTATAGATTCCTCTAAAGGAATAATCTCTGTCTGCATTGTTAAAGTATTTGCTTTAATAATGGCAATTGCTTCAACAAAAGAGGTTAATTTATTCATAGCCTACCCTCCAATTTGTGAAAAGTTGCTATTAGCAATTAAATTTTTGTCAATATTCAGTAAATTTTTCTCAGGCTTAATGTTTAATGCTTTTATAATTGCCAATTTTAAATCTTCTTTTTGATTAGTATGGCTTAAATATTCCCGTAAGGAATACTTGCCGAAGTTTAATAAACATAAAACTAATTCACCATAGGAATCCACTCGCAGACGGTTGCAATTATCGCAAAAAACACTGCTGTAAGGATTGATTATCCCAATTCTGCCGAGATAATTTTTATTATAAAAATTATTAGCAGGACCATCAGTAGCACTTTTGCCAGCTAGAACCCAGCCATTTTTTTCCAGATAGTCTTTTAAGGCTTGGGAGGAAACATATTCAGATTTATAAAAATCTTGATTGTCTTTAGTTGGCATTAGCTCAATAAAACGAATATCCAGCGGCGAACTTTTAACAAACTCCAAGTATTTTTCTATCATATTGAAGTTAAAGTTTTTCAATAGCACCACATTGACTTTTACTTTATTGAAAGGCAGACCCAAACATTTATCTAACCCCTCTAAAATATTAGGAAGAAGATTAGTTTTTGTAATAGATTTGAAAGTATCTGCGGATAGGCTGTCAATAGAGATATTAATATTTTTAATGCCGGCAGCAAGGTATTTTTCAGCATTTTCTTTTAGTTTAAAACCATTGGTAGTAAGGGCTAGCTGCATTCCTTCTATTTTTGATAAATTATCGACTATTGCAAAAAAATCTTTCCGCAGGGTTGGTTCACCGCCTGTCAAGCGAATTTTTTCAACCCCCATCTCGGCAAAAGCCTTAGCCAAGTTAATGAACTCCGTAAGATTTAGTTCTTCCTTAATATTAGATTTATCATAACCCTGCGGCAAGCAGTAATTGCACTGGAAATTGCATCTTCTAGTTAGAGATAATCTTAAGTATTTAAAATTTCTTCCAAAACTATCTTGCAACATTTTAGTTAATCTCTAATTGCATTAATTTATAAAGATTATCAAATAATTTTAATAAGATATTTGATATATATCAATTATTTTTTTAGATAGTTTTGTTAGCTTTTCTTAAAAGAGGATACTTATGGCAAAAGCATTTTTAGATAATTTTGAACCGCTTAATGTGGCGGTTATTACAATTTCCGACACTAGAGATGAAAATACCGATACCTCTGGCAGCACCTTAAAGGAATTGCTTTTGGCTGATGGTCATCATGTTATTCAAAAATTAATTGTGGTTGATGATATTGCAGCCATAAGAACAGCTATTCAAACTTTGCCGAATAACACTGAAGTAATAATTACTACCGGCGGCACAGGATTTACAAAAAGAGATAACACCATATCAGCAATTTATCCGCTTATTACTAAGCACATTGAAGGCTTCGGTGAAATATTCCGCCATATTTCTTTTGCAGAAATTGGAACATCTGCCATGCAGTCTAATGCGTTTGGCGGATTTATTGATAAAAAGCTGATTTTCTGCATTCCAGGATCTACCAATGCTTGCAAAACTGCCTATGAAAAAATACTTAGTTTGCAGTTGAATTCTACAGTTCGTCCATGCAATTTTGCCGCCCTTATTAAATTGGGATATTAATTATGGAGCTATCGCATATTAACAAGGCGGGCGAAATCTCGATGGTAGATGTCAGTGATAAAGAATCCACTAATCGTATTGCCGTAGCAGTTGGCAATATTACAGTTTCTGCTTTAGCTATGCAAAAAATTCAAGAAAACTCCTTAAAAAAAGGAGATATTTATACAGTTGCCAAAATTGCCGGCATCAATGGCGCTAAGCAAACTTCCTCACTTATTCCTTTATGCCATACAGTTTTATTAGATAAAGTTGATATTAAAATAGAACTCTGCAGCAATAAAGTTGTAGTTATTGCAACCGTTAAAACTTTTGGTAAAACTGGCGTTGAAATGGAAGCTCTTACTAGTGCATCTTGTGCTTTACTAGGTATTTATGATATGATTAAAGCGGTTGATAAGTTTGCTGTAATCAGTGAAATTAAGCTGCTGGAAAAAAGCGGCGGCAAAAGCGGACATTTTGTGAGGGAAAATGAAAATTAAGTTTTTTGCTTGGTTGAAAGAAAGTTTAGCCGAAGAAATTATCCTAGAGATTAACACCCCCTTAACTGTGCGTGAATTGAAAAACAAACTAATTACGGAGTATGGTGAGAAATTCAACATATTAAATAATGAATCTATTTTAGCATCTGTAAATTTAGAATTTGCCGATCTTAATACCATTGTAGCAAACACCGATGAGGTTGCTTTTTTTCCGCCTGTAACCGGAGGATAAATTTGCCGAGTGTTATAATAAAAACCGAAGATTTTTCCATTGAAGCAGAGATGCAGCAGCTTGATAAACAAAAATCCGGCGCGGTTGTAAGTTTTATTGGCTATGTAAGAGACTTCAACGAAACCCACAATCTTAAAGGCATTTATTTAGACTGCTATATTCCTATGGCATATAAACAGCTTGAAAATATTATCGCAAATGCTATTGATGCTTATAAACTAAACGATGTCCGTATAGTTCATCGTATAGGATTTATAGGCTCACAGGAGCAAATTGTTTTAATTCTTGTATCAGCAAAGCATAGACAGGCAGCTTTTGATGCTTGCGCTTACATTATGGATTTTTTAAAAATTAAAGCTCCTTTCTTTAAAAAAGAAATAGATGTCAACAATGGCAACCATTGGCTGAATAAATTTTAATAGAATAGAAGAAAGTTTAGTTGCTTCGCAATAATTACTCTTTTCCCACCTCATAAAAAGGTATAAATATATAAAGAGCTTTAAACTTCCATTTCGTGGATTCGTAAACATTTTACCAACGCTATAAGTCAGTGCAAAGCTGTTTAAAGCTCTTTATATCTTATGCCTTTCTTCTAACAATTTGATATCCGCGGCGAACCAAATAATGCAATGGTGCAGTTATTACATGTATTAGTCTTGTAAACGGGAAAAGCAAAAATAAAGTCCAGCCTAAAAAAATATGCAGTAAAGTAATTATCGGCATATCCATAACAAACAAGTAAGAATCAAGATGAAAAGTTAATACCCCTTGAAAGTAATAGCCTAGCAACACAACTTTTTCAGCTGCCTCTACTGGGCTTTTTATAAATATAGTTAAGAATCCTAAAAACAGCTGAATAAAAATAACTAATAATATCAGTTTATCGCCTATGCTGCTATTTATAGAAATTCTATCATTGAAAAATCTTCTTTTTAATAGATAAAGCATAGATAAAAGCCCAACAACCGCAGCTACTCCGCCGATAATATGTGCCATTTCAGCATGAGATTCATCGGTTATTCCCATATCTAAAAATACTTCTCTTGGCGTTAAAAAACCTCCAAAATGTCCCAGCAAAATTACAATTATGGCAATGTGAAATCCTGCCATAGAAGCAATAAACAAAGCTCTATCGCTTACTTTATTAAGAAACTGCGAAGATTTTGCCGATACACTGTAAGGGTTGTTTTTTAACCGCAAGGCAGTTCCAAGCACAAAAACTATCAAAGCTAAATAAGGATAAAAGCCAAATAAAACGCTTAATATTATATCTTCCATGTTTTCCTCTTTTTTTTAATTTTTTACATTATTAGCAAAAATTACTTCCTGCTCTTGCCATAATTCATCTATTTCTTTAGAATCAAGCACTTTAACCTCAATTTCTTTAACTTCTTTTCCCATTTTTTGAATTAGGTGTTTAAAAATAAAACTATAAATACTATCAACCTTTTTGTGTCTTAAATATAAAGTATTCATAACCTCGTAGGTCTCAATCAGCAGCAGCTTAGCAGCTTCTTCATCTACAACACTTAAAAATTCTAAAAAAAGCGGAATAAAATCTGGCAGATACTGAGAATTTACTTCAAAATTATTTTCTGCATACAGAGCTTTTAAATCTACCAGCGCCTGCCCTCTTTCTTTAGAATCCCCTATTATATGGTCAAATAGATATAAAGAAAGACTGGGATTATTATCAAAATATGCCACATAATTACTCATGGCTTCATATTTATCAATTGCCGTAATCTGCTTAACAAATGCAGATACATCTAACTGCAAACTGCTATCCTTTACCTCAGCCTCTAATTCACTTAAGCTGGCTAAATACTCTTCATCGGGATAAAACAGCAAATATGATAATATTTTATAGTCCATAATTTTCCTCTATTTTCCACCGAAAAGATTTCTGCCTCTTTTAGAAACTGTATTGCCCTGCTCGAAATTAAATCCGCAAGATGCTTTTAGTTCAAAGGCATCTTCTGCGTATTCTTTGTGAGAAGTTGGCACCACAAATCTATCAGTATAATCGGCAATAGCTAAATATTTATACATTTCCTCACATTGTTCCTGCGTAAGCCCCGCATTTAAGAAAGCCTCCTGCGGATTTTTTTCTATCAGTTTGCTTCGCATAAATGCCCGCATAGAAAGCATTTTGTTAAGAGCGCTTTCAATTGGCGCTATATCTCCAGCTGTCAATAAATTCGCCAAATAAGACAGCGGAATACTTAGGGATTTTAAAGTTGGAATGATATTACCTGCGGTAATTTCTTCATCAAAATTTCTTTGAATCGGCGATAAAGGCGGAATATACCAAACCATAGGTAATGTTCTATATTCCGGATGCAATGGGAATGCTATGCCCCAGTCTTTTATCATTTTATAAACCGGAGATTTCTGAGCTGCATCAAGCCATGCCTGCGGAATGCCTTCTTTTTTAGCCTCAGCAATCACATTTTCATCAAATGGATCTAAAAACATGGAAACTTGGGCTTCATAAAGCTCTTTTTCACTTTTTATGTTTGCCATTGCTGATATTTTATCAGCATCGTATAACAATACTCCTAAATATCTAATTCTGCCCACGCAAGTTTCACTGCAGAGCGTTGGCAAACCAGCTTCTATTCTTGGAAAACAGAAATTGCATTTTTCAGACTTTTGCGACGCCCAGTTAAAATAGATTTTTTTATAAGGACAGCCGCTAACACATAACCGCCAGCCTTTGCATTTTTCTTGATCTATTAAAACTATGCCGTCCTCTTCCCGCTTATATGCAGCTCCGCTAGGGCATGCCGCTACACAGGTAGGGTTTAAACAATGCTCGCAGAGTCTTGGCAGGTAGAACATAAAAGTTTTTTCAAATTCACCATAAATTTCTTTATGCTTTTCATCTTTAAAATTATAATCAGCAGATCTTTTTTCAAACTCGCCGCCCAGTTGATCTTCCCAGTTAGGTCCATTTTCAACTTTTTCCATTTTTTGCCCAGTTAAAACTGATACTGCCCGAGCAGTTGGATTAGTTTTAGACTTAGGTGCATTCTGCAGTTTAGAATACTCAAAAGTAAATGGTTCGTAGTAGTCATCAATGCTTGGCATATTAGAATTAGCAAAGATATTTGATAAATTTTTAATTTTGCCGCCAATCTTAGGCTTTAATTTGCCCCCCTTGCTTTCCCAGCCGCCGTTGTATTTATCTTGATCTTCCCAATTTTTAGGATAGCCAACTCCCGGTTTGCTTTCCACATTATTAAACCAAGCATATTCAACGCCTTCACGAGAAGTCCACACTTGCTTGCACGATACGCTGCAGGTATGGCAGCCGATGCACTTATCTAAATTTAAGACTTTTCCTATCTGTGCTCTTACTTTCATGGTGTCTTCCTTATTCAAATTCTACTTTGTTTAGCTTTTTAATCGCAATAAATTCGTCCCTATTGCAGCCTACTGTTCCATAGTAGTTAAAGCCATAAGATAGATGCGAATATCCGCCAATCATATGCGTAGGCTTTACCAAAACCTTAGATAAACTATTATGAATGCCGCCTCTATTTCCTGTAATTTGCGATAGCGGCGTATTGATAATTTTTTCCTGCGCATGATACATAAAGGCAAGACCGCGAGGCATTCTTTGACTTACCACTACTTTGGCAGTTACCACGCCGTTAGCGTTGACTGCTTCAACAAAATCGTTATCCTGCAGATTAATTTTTTTAGCGTCAGCCTCAGAAATCCAAATGTGCGGACCGCCGCGGCTAAGCGTCAGCATAATTAGATTATCAGAATAAGTGCTGTGGATAGTCCATTTAGAATGCGGCGTGCCAAAATTCAGCACTACATAGTCATCGCTGCCTAATCTGTTTTTTACATTCTCAACAGTAGATACATTAACAGGCGGCTTATAAGTAGCAAAACCTTCACCGAAAGCCAGCATCCAAGGATGATCTTGGTAAATATGCTGTCTTCCTGTTAGTGTTCTAAAGGGAATATTTTCGTGAACATTGGTATAATATCCTGTATAGTTCACTTCTTCACTATCTACACCGCTCCAGATTGGCGAGGTAATAATTTTTCTAGGCTGTCTTTGAATATCAAAAAAGCTGATTCTTTCTTCGCGTCTTCCTGATACTAAATGGGTATGATGACGCCCGGTAGATTTCTCTAAAGCCTCCCAAGATTTATAAGCAACTTCGCCGTTAGTTTCCGGAGCAAGAGTTAAAATTGTATCGGCAACTTTAATGGCAGTTTCCATCATTGGACGGCTATTGGCTTTAGATTCGCCATGAGATTCTTTTAAATGATGGATTTCGCTTTCTGTATTCCAAGTTATGCCTTTGCCGTTGTTGCCAAGTTTATCTAGCAGCGGACCTAAGGTGGTAAATTTATCGTGAATTTTAGTGTAGTCTCTTTCCACAACCACAATATTCGGCATGGTTTTACCTGGCATGGGTTCAACTTCTCCCAGCGCCCAGTCTTTAATATCTGCTTGGGCGTTTTCTTGCGGACTATCATGCTGAATTGGCACAAGCACCACATCTGTTGCTGTTTCTAAGTAATTGCTTGCCAACTGAGAAACTTTTTTTGCAAAACCGTTATAAATATCTAAATCACTTTTAGATTCATAAAGCGGATTTAGTGCTTCAGATAAAGGGTGAATAAACGGGTGCATGTCAGAGGTATTTAAATCGTTTTTCTCATACCAAGTAGCTGTAGGCAGCACAATATCGGAATATAAACAAGTGGTTGACATTCTAAAATCTAGGGTTACCAACAAGTCTAATTTACCTTCTGCTTTGCTGTCTTCATATTTTACATATTTAGGCAGCTCTAATCCCTGTTCTTTAATAGTAGTATTAAGCACTGAGTGCTGAGTTCCAAGCAGATATTTTAAAAAATATTCGTGCCCCTTAGCGCTTGATCCTAACAAATTAGAACGCCATACAAATAAATTTTTCGGAGCATTGCCTGCTGCCTCTGGTTCTTCCGCCGCAAACTTAAGATTTTTATTTTTTAGCTCACGAACAACATATGCCGCCGCTTCAAGATTTTCCGCCTTAGCTTTTTGTGAAATTTCTAACGGATTCATATTAAGCTGCGGTGCCGTTGGTAGAAAACCCATTCTTATAGATTTTAAATTGAAGTCTATAAAAGACAGCTCTTCAAATTCTTTGTTAGTGTAAGTAGGCGATAGTAAATCTTTCGGGCGTAAATTTTCATACTGCCATTGATTAGTATGGGTGTAGAAGAATGATGTAGAGTTCATTTGTCTTGGCGGTCTGCTCCAATCTAGTCCAAAGGCTACCGGCACCCAGCCGCTTTGCGGACGGAGTTTTTCCTGACCAACATAATGCGCCCAGCCGCCGCCAGACTGCCCAATACATCCGCACATAATTAATAAATTAATTACTGCACGATACTGCATATCACTATGATACCAATGGTTCATAGCCGCCCCGATAATTACTAAAGATTTTCCTTTCGTAATAGAGGCATTTTCAGCAAATTCACGAGCAACTTTAATACAGTCAGACGCACGGACGCCAGTAATTTTTTCCTGCCATTTTGGTGTAAATGGAGTATCATCATCATAAGATTTTGCTACTGCACTATCATTCAACCCATTATCTACTGCATAATTGCTAAGCGTTAAATCAAACACGGTTGCAACATAAATTTCGCCGGCAACAGTCGCTACTTTTTTAGCAGGAACTTTACGGGCGATAGTGTTGCCAATGGAAGTATCTTTGTTGAAATATTCTACCGTATCACCGCCGAAATAAGGAAATAAAACTTCAACTAAATTATCATGCGAATCTTTTAAAGATAATGCAGGATTAATATCTTCGCCGGTGATTAAATTCTTTTTATCTAAATTCCATTTACCGCTGCCATCCCAACGGCTGCCTGTGGTGCCATTAGGAATTACTATTTTCTTAGATATTTCATCATATAATACTGGTTTCCATTCATTATTAGATTCACTGCCAAGAGAATCCTTAAAATCTTCAGCTTTTAGAAGTCTGTCGGGAACTAGCTTACCGTCTTTTTCTACTAATTTTACAAGAAAAGGAAAATCGGAATATTGTTTGGTGTATTCAGTAAAATAAGCATCTTGTTTTTTTACAAAAAATTCATTTAATATTACATGACCCATTGCTAAACCAAAGGCGGCGTCTGTGCCTTGCTTAACCGGCAGCCAATTATCAGCAAATTTTGCTGCTTCAGAGAAATCTGGCGTTATAACCGAAATTTTTGTGCCGCGGTATCTTGCTTCGCTCATAAAATGGGCATCTGGCGTGCGGGTCATTGGCACATTACTGCCCCACATAATAATATAGCCGCTGTTATACCAATCTGCAGATTCTGGAACATCGGTTTGTTCGCCCCATGTTTGCGGAGAAGATACAGGAAGATCGCAATACCAGTCATAAAAACTTAAGCACACCCCGCCCATCAGCGATAGGTATCTGGCTCCGGCTGCGTAAGAAATCATAGACATGGCTGGAATTGGTGAAAAACCCACAATTCTATCCGGTCCAAAAGTTTTTGCAGTGTATAAATTGGCAGCAGCAATAATTTCGTTTGCCGTATCCCAATTAAGGCGCACAAAACCGCCTAAGCCTCTTTCTTTTTTATATTCTTCTTTTTTGCTGCCTGATACAATGCTATGCCAAGCATCCATTGGCGAGGTAAAAGTATTTTTAGCCTCTTTCCATAATTTTAATAAGCTGGCTCTAATTAATGGATACTTAACCCGCTGTGCCGAATATAAATACCAAGAATAAGAAGCTCCACGCGGGCAGCCTCTTGGTTCATGATTCGGTTGGTCTGGTCTTGTTTTAGGATAATCTGTTGCCTGAGTTTCCCAAGTGATTATGCCTCCCTTTACATATACATTCCAACTGCAGCTTCCAGTGCAATTTACCCCATGCGTAGAGCGGACAACTTTATCGTAAGACCATCTATTGCGATAGAAACTTTCAGATTTACGGCTTTCTGCTGATACATAGCCATGAGAATCTGAAAATGAGCTTACTTCTTTAAGAAAAAATAATTTTTTTAGGAAAGACATATATCACCTCAAAAATTTAATTGCGAACTTTTCTTTTTAAACAATAACCAAAATAAGTTATGGCAAGGCATACAAAATTAAAAGCAAAAATAATCCATAAGCCGTTATGCAAGCCTGCCATGCCGAAAATTTTAGGAATAAAGAAAGATCCATAGGCACCAATGGCTGCAATAAATCCAACTGCCGCTCCTTTTTCTTTAGGAGTAAATACTTCAGCAATCATGCCAAAAGTAGAGCCGTTGCCAATTCCGCAGAAAGCAAACAGCAATACGAACATAAGAACAAAAGGAACTAAAGAATTAATAAAAGTAATAGAGGCTAAACAAACTGCCACACCAATAAAAACAAACAAGGTAATAATTGCACCGCCGATTTTATCTGAAAGCCAGCCGCCAACCGGACGAATTAATGCACCAACAAGAGGACCTAAAAAAGCCACGCTCAGCGGATTAAAGCCTGTGAATTTTTGTGATAGAATCATTGGAAAGCTGGCTGCGAATCCTGCAAAACCACCGAAAGTCATAATATAAAGAATCATTATGGCATAAGTATGCTTTCTTTTAAAAATAAATAATTGCTCTTTAAATTTAGGGGTATCTTTAGTTTCTAAATTATCCATTTTAAAGAAAGCAAGAAGTGCGAAAATTATTAATGGAATAATCCAAAAGAAAGCAGCATTCTGCAAGTAAAGCACCTCGCCGTTTGCCATAGTTTGCCCTTCACCGAAAATAAAAACAAAAATACCGGTGCCAATTAATAATGGTGTAGTAAACTGCACAATAGAAATCCCTAAGTTGCCAAGCCCGGCATTTAATCCTAAAGCACCACCCTGTTTGCTTTTAGGAAAAAAAGCTGGAATATTAGCATTAGAAGAAGAAAAGTTTGCTGAACCAAAACCTGAAAGAATTGAAAATACAACTAATACCCAATAAGGCGTATCAGGATTTTGTGCGATATATCCTATGCCCGCTGCTGGAATTATAAGCGTAAGAGTAGCAAAAGTTGTCCAGTTTCTGCCACCAAAAACTGGATTTAAAAACCCATAGAAGATTCTTAAAGTTGCCCCGAACAATCCCGGATATGCTACTAAATCAAAAACCTGCTGCGGCGTTAAATTATAGCCAACTTTATTTAAATTAATTACCACTGCTGAAAATATATACCAAATAATAAAGGCTAAGGTTAAATTAGGTATGGAAATCCAAAGATTTCTATTTGCTATTCTTGAGCCTTTTTCCTGCCAAAATTTTTCATCTTCTGGATTATAGTCTAATAATTGTCTTGACATTTTTGTCCTTCTTGTTTTTATACATTCTAAGAGAGATTCTAGTAGCTTTTAATATGAAAAAAATTGACTTATATCAAAAATAATTTTATTCTTACATATGGATGTATTTGTTTGGAGTATATAAATGGCTTCCGCAAAAGAAGATATGTTTAAAGTTAGATCTATTTTAGATTTTGTATATCTTGTGCAAAAAATCAGAGGTCTTTCCTCAATGGAGAGCATTACAAATTTTTCTTTAGAAAAAAATCAAACTAAAGATAAAATAATTCAGTTTGCAGCAAGCAGCCCTTACAAAGAAGACATTAATCCTTACTTAGATATTTTATTAGATATTGACGAAAAAAGCAATCTTGAAACTATTGCTATAGTCAGCGAATACACCAATTTAATTATTAACCCCCTTATTAATAAAGTTATAGCCGCTTTGCAAAGCGAAATGGATACGCAGACTGAAAGGTATATATCTTTAATTAATTTAATTGAAGAGCTGGGTTTTAAGAGAGGAACTCTTAGTTTTTTTGCCAATAAAAATAACGAAATCCCTGTTGATTATATTGTATCTATTATGAACCGATATGGTGAATTTGGAAAATTTATTTTTGATTTTATTGACGGCAGAGATTCTTTGCTTAATAAAAATATCAATACTAATTTTATTCATATTAAAGAATGTTTTCAGATTCTTTCTAAATTAATTGATAACTTTATTAATTTAGAAAAATCTATGCTGCATGATTTATCTTCCTATATTGCCATTGAAAAAAATGCTATAGATTTAATTGAATATTCTAAAGCTAACGATTTACTCGCCAATTTAAGCAAAAGAGAAGTCTGCCACTTATTTCAAAAGGGCAAGCTGCTTAAGTTTAGTAAAAGCGATACGATTCCCTTTATAGAAAATACTGTCTATTTTTGTTTGAAAGGCAGAATAAAAATATCTAAAATTAATATTAAAGGCAATGAAGGAATTATAGATTTATGCAAGCAAGGCGATGTGTTTTTTTCTAAATTCTTCACTAAAGATGTTGCCATTAATACCCTTAGCAATGATACATTGTTTTTTATTATGAGTGAAAAAATATTTAAGGATATTTTTCATAAGAATATTCAAATTTTAGATGATTTCTTAAAGTATCAAGAAAATTATATTATTAGAAAAAATAACTACTTTGAAAACTTAAACTGCCATGAAGCTAAAGAAAGACTGGCTCTTTTTTTAATAGAAAATGATCTTGCTAAAAAAGAGGAAAATTTTGATAAAGCCAGTATTGCAAAATTTTTAAATATGCGTCCTGAAACATTTTCAAGAGTTTTAAAAGATATTACCTTAGAGCAAAGTAAAAATCACCGCTATCTTTGCAGCTATTGTTCTAATTTTGCTGATAAACCTTGCAGTAAATATGATTGCCACCTTAAGCCAAAATCATTTTAAGAATCTCTTTCGTCATGCTGCTTGATACGGCATTAATGCAGCCCCTGCAGGTAGAAGCATAACAGTTTTAAACTAAGAATTATCTTTATTGTCTTTATTTTTAGAGTTTTCTTCATCGGAAATTTCGTTTCTAAAATTTTTTAAGCCGCGTCCAATATCAGATAGAATGCTGGATATTTTTCCCCTGCCGCCAAATAATATTATTACTATTATTAAAATAATTAATATTTGTAGAAATCCTATATTACCCATATTTTCCTCTTGCGTTATTCTTTAATATGGATTATTATAATATTATTTATGTTATAAATATACTAAAATATTGAGAATATTCTCTTATGAAATATCTGTCGGTAGCTTTAATTATTACTGTCTTCTTTATGGTTAATATTAATAATTCATATGCCACCGAGTATATATGTAGTTTTGATACCATGTTAACCGCAGATGTTAATAAGTTTTCACCAAATTACCAGCAAATACTAGATATTAAATCCCGTTCAAAGTTTGTTTTTGATATTACTGATCAAAGCCTTATAGTTAACGGCGAACAGTTCGTTACTGTATTTGCATCTGAAGGCGGAGGATTATTCGTATATTCTGACAGAGATTTTCCTTATGTAATGTTTTACTTTTACCCTAATGAATTAAAACTAATTTTGGTTGGCATGCAGGAAAGCTCAAACGATGTTTTTCTTAAAAGTGATTCCTTAAGCTGTTGGAATGCCAGCAGAGAGGTTCTTGCAAACTTAGGGAATCAAGCTCCAATTCCCGTTGCTCCAGTAATTGTTCCAACCCCTTTAACCCCGTCAGCTTCTTTACCTGCTTTAGGAGACGCTGCCGCTGCCCCATTAGAATCTGCGCCAGCGCCTGCACCAGCACAAGAGACTGCTTCTGCTGATTCTTCTAGCAATTTACCTGCTAATCAAGCTATTGGCGAAATTATTATTCCGCCTCCAGAATAAAGAAAACTCTTCAACTGCAGTCTATAGGTAGTTATAAAATATAAGGAGTAAAATAATGATAACAAAGTATCCTGTTTATAATATGGGCTCTTCTGATCTTGGTTGGTTAAAATCAAAATTTCATTTTTCTTTTGCCGAATACTTTAATAGAGATAATATGAATTTTGGGGTGCTTCGGGTTATTAACGACGATATAATTGAGCCTAATAGTGGTTTTGATACCCATCCTCATAAAAATATGGAAATTGTTTCTTATGTGCTTGATGGAGAATTATCTCATAAAGACAGCATGGGAAATGAAAGAACTATTAGCCGCGGAAGTTTTCAATATATGAGTGCAGGCACAGGTGTTCTACATTCTGAATATAATAATCATGATAAAATTACAAGGCTTTTACAAATTTGGATACTTCCCGATAAGCAAGAGCTTATTCCTAATTATGGAGATTTTGATTATGATAAAAACAACCGTAAAAATAAATTTTTTCATGCTGTATCCAATGTAAAAGACAATGCTCCTATAAAAATCCATCAAGATGTTAATATTTATGTAGCTGAGTTAGAAAAAAACAAAGAACTTTCTCTTGAAATATCTAAGAATAGACAGTGCTATTTAGTGCAGGCTGAAGGAAGCAGCAATATTAACGGCACAATTCTTGACCCAAGAGACGGACTAACAAGCGTAGAAGAATCACTAAAAATTAAAGCCCTTGAGGATTCGCATTTTCTTGTAATAGAAATGAAAAAGGCTTAGCAAATTCTTTATAATTTTGCTTTTAATATTAGCAGTAAAGCTGCGCTGTGTATAATAATATAGCTTTGCAGCAGCAAAAATTAGTTTATTTAATTGCAATTCTTGTTGCATGCGTTATTTGTTTTTTGTCAAAAATATCAATAATCAGCATGCCGTCTTGAACAGTAGCATCTAAAATTTCAGCATTCTCGCCAATACTAAAAGAATTATGAAAAGTAGATGAGAATCCTTGATAAATATATCTATCTTGATTCTGTTCTTGACGGACGCTGCCGCGAATAGTTAGCATATCGCCTTCAAAAATAATTTCAATATCCTCTTTTTTAAAGCCTGCTACATTTAACACTATTTGATAAATCTCATCATTTTTTCTAACAATATTATAATACCCTGCCCTTTGAAAACCTCTATCAAAAAAAGACATGCGGTCATTAAAAAATTCGTCAATTAAATTATCTAATCTTGAAAATGGCGTTAAAGAATTTTTCATAATTTATTCCTCCATTATTATTAAAAAACAACCCATTGTCATGCCGTGCTACTACGACAGAGCTTGCTCCGGTATGACGAAGTTATATTGGTATTTTACACTTATTTAGTATTATTATTATGCTTATGCAAGATATTTCATTTTCTTTTTTTTAATAAGTCTCCCACACTTACGCCATAGCTTGTAGTAAGATTTAATATCTCATCTCCTTTTATATCCTCTATTTTGTTGGCAATTACTAAAAAATGGGCAACGCTCTCATCGGTATTATTTTTTAAGGATAGAATCTCTGCATCAGATGTAGTCCAAGTAGGATTATATTCTGCCAGCACATGCGCTACACTTAAGCTATTATTAGCCATTTTTAACACTGAAATATTATCACTGTGCCAATTAGGATTATATTGCGCTAAATAATGTGCTACTGAAAAGCCTTTATTATTGGTTTGTTTTAATATTCTAATATCATTAGTTTGCCACTGACCGCTTTTAGCAAAACAAAAATACAGCTCATTCTTTGGGCTATTTTTTTCGCAATCTATTTGCCATGCTGGTTTCTCTGTAATTATTTTAGGCTGCTGTTTCGGTTTTGGCGCATTTTTTATAACCTTAGGCGGTAAAACATCTTCTACATTTTTTATGACTTCTTCTTTCTGCCAAAAGTAATAAATACCTGCTGCTATTATAATAAGCAATAATAAAGCTAATTTTTTCATTTTTCCTGCTATAAATTAATACTGATATTAAATTTTACAACCTCATGATTTTTAGGAATATAAATATGGTTAAGCGGACGGGCATAAGATACTACTGCCTCTACCTTGCCGCTAGTCCGCAGCTCAGCTGCCCACCCCATTAAAACCTTATCATGAGTAATTTTACCGTTATATCCGTCTATGGCAGCACCTGAATCAAAGCCGTATGCCGTAGATATGCCGCTGATATAGGTATTTTCAAAACGAAATAAATCTACATTAATTTCATTTTGAGCCGTGAATCCGCTGTTATAATTAGCATAAACTCCCTCATAGCCGCGAACTCCATTTGATGATACCACTACAAAATCGTTAATTGTGTATAAAATATCTGAGGAATATTGCGAAGAAAACCTATTAATGAACGAAACTCTATTCACAATTGGCACAGTAAGATTTGTTGTTAATTTTGCGGCATCAAATTTATTTTGCGGAATCATAAAATATTGATTGTCTCTGCTTCCTTGTGTTGGCAGCCCAAACAAAGGCTGTCCGCGAGTATAAGTTAAATTAGAATACAGCATAAAATATTGGGAAAAATATTGATACTCAACCCCCAAATCTAAAAAATATAACTCATAGCCGGCAGCTGTTTTTATGCCGTCTAAATAAGTATCGGTTGTATAATAGTTCGGTCTGATTAAAGATTTCAAAATGTATTGCTGCCCTCTCGCCAGAGTCCGCTTTATATCCATAGATGCAGTAATTGAAGCAGTTCTAATAACATAAGTATCAAACATCATTTTATTAACATTACGGCTTATGTCGTAGTTGATATTATAAATAAAATCCCAAATACCCAAAGGAGCAGCATAGGAAGCACCAAAACTTCCCTGTTGATTATTGCCATTGGCTGTTGTAATAGTAGTGTTAGCATTCAGCGATAAGCTATCATTTCCTAACAAATGGGCGTAAGACATATTGGCAGACAGCTTATGATTATCTGTATTTGGAAAACTGTTATAAGCAATACTGTTATAATCATTATCGTATCTTAAGCCGGCATGAAACTGCTGCAGCGGTGATGACCGCAATACTAAAATAGTTTCGCCAACAGCATTGCCCGGCTTTAAATCCATATTTACACTAACGGCACCGAATTTATTAATGTTTTCTAAGGCTTGCTCTAAGCGCCGCATATTAATGGGCTGACCGCGCATACCAAAAAAAGCCATACCGACAACGCGTTTTGGTAAAATTTCGCTATCAAATTCAATATCTTCAAGAATCCCTTCAGCAATAATAATTTTTAAGACTCCTGTTTGGAGATTTTGTTCTGGCAGATAAGGAACTGCCAAAATATAACCCTGCTTTTGATATAAGTTTATAATTTCCTCAAGCAGATACTCCTGCGCTATACTAATGGCAATACATTTATTTAAGTATTTATCGGTAATTGTTTTAATTATTTTTGTGGAAATAATTGTATTGCCGCTTACTGAAATATTATGGAAAGTAAAACAGCGCCCCATATCTTCTTCATTTATCTGCAGCTGCCTTGTGTTTTCAATGTTAATTTTTGCCCCGCCTGTAAATGGCGTAGTTTGCTGAAGGTTTCTTTGCTGGCGGGAAATATTTTGATCTGTTTGCTGGCGGATATTAATATCATTAATAATCTCATCATCAGCTTTAAGGCTAAAAGATAGCAAAATCATTAGGATATTTAGCGTTATTACAAATTTCATAAAATTAACAATAATATAATTATACGATATTATTATAACATATTATTGCCACTTTGCTACAAAAATTTGTTGAGATAATTTAAATATTAAGATATAATACTGCTAAATAACAATACAGGGTTATCTTATGTATGCTTTAATTGCCGATATTGGCGGAACTAATATCCGCTTAAGCCTAGTTAATAAAAATGCAGAAATGCTTTTTCCTAAATATTACAAGTGCGCAGATTATCCTAGTTTAAAAAGCGTTTTGCAAGAATACATCTTTGAGGTAAAAATTAATCCCTCTCATGCCCTTATTGCTGTAGCTGCTGCTATTATGGGCGACCATATTGTTATGACTAATCATAATTGGGAATTTTCAATTTCACAATTAAGTAATGAGTTAGGGCTGGATTCCTTAAAAATAATTAATGATTTTGAAGCACAGGCCTTAGCAGTAGAACATTTGATCGATGCTGACATAAAAACTATTCATGGTGAAAATGTTAGTTTTTCTAAGTGGGAAACCTGCCGCACTATTTCAGGACCCGGCACCGGATTCGGCAACGCTTTGTTGCATAATAACAATGGTAAATGGCATATTCTGCCGACTGAAATCGGGCATAGCGTTATCGGCAGCTGCTCGCCATTAGAAAATGAACTATTCCAGTGGATTAAAAAAAATTATGATGTGAGTGAGCCCTATGGGGAATTATTTGTTTCCGGCGGCGGAATTTTACGGATATATAATGCTCTTGCAGAAATCAAAGGATTAAACAAGAATTTTTCTGCCCCATTTGATATATCTAAAAACTCTCTCAATGACGCTTTAGCTGGCAAAACTATAGAGGTATTTTATGGAATTCTCGGCACATTAATTGGCAATATCGCCCTGTCTTACCTGCCATTCGGGGGAATTTACCTAACTGGCGGCATAATTCCGCAAACCCTAACTGCTGAAAGAGAGGCAATTTTAGTGGAGCGATTCTTAGATAGGAAACTAGATACCGTCAAAGCCATTCTGCAAAAAACTCCCATCTACTTAATTCAAAAAGAAAACCCAGCCATGCTAGGCTTGGCGCAGCATGTTGTGAAGGTTGTATAACATATATTCCATAATAGGCAGATTAGCATTTGCCATAAGAAGCTAAAGTATTTTCTAAAACTCATTTTTCATATGAATATGATTCATTATTAATTTATGGGTTTTTTATTTCATTGAATTTCATCTATAAAAAAGCCCTCGTGAGAGGGCTTTTTGTTGCATCATAAAAAGGCTTATTTTTTAGAATAATAATCTTGCATTTCAGCTAAGGATTTGCCTTTAAAGTTAGAAATTTTATCTGCAGCAAAGAATTTTTCATATCTTTCTTCACATAATTCTTGCATGGCTTTCATGCCTTCGCCAAGATATTTTCTTGGGTCAAATTCAGCTGGGTTAGTCGCAAATTCTTTTCTAATTGCTGCCGTAAAAGCCATTCTTAAATCGGTATCAATATTTACTTTTCTAACGCCGTTTTTAATGCCTATTTGAATTTCTTCCACAGGGACACCAAAGGTTTGCGGGATTTTTCCGCCGAATTCGTTAATCATGTCTTGGAATTTTTGCGGCACGCTAGAAGAACCGTGCATAACTAAGTGAGTGCCTCCGGTAGCTTTAGAAATTTCAGCAATTCTGCCAATAGCTAAAACATCGCCTGTAGGTTTTTTGCTAAATTTGTAAGCGCCATGAGATGTTCCAATAGCAACAGCCAAAGAATCTACACCTGTTAATTTAACAAACTCAGCTGCCTGTGCGGGATCGGTTAATAGTTGTTCACGAGATAATACACCTTCTGCACCATGACCGTCTTCTTTATCGCCCTTACCAGTTTCTAGTGAGCCTAATACACCAAGTTCACCCTCTACAGATACTCCCATAGCATGCGCTGCTTCTACAACTTTTTTAGAAAGTGCAGCATTATATTCAAAAGAAGCAACTGTTTTACCATCAGACTCAAGAGAGCCGTCAATCATAACTGAACTAAAGCCATTTTGCATAGCAGTAAGACAAGTAGCAAAAGAATTACCATGATCTTGATGCACGGCAAAAGGAATTTCACGATATTCTTTTTCTAAAGCAATAATTAATTTTGCGATAATATTATCTGTAGCGTATTTTCTAGCACTTCTGCTGAATTGAATTATTACAGGAGATCCTGTTTTTCTGGCAGCTTTAAACACCGCATGAGCCTGTTCTATATTTGAAATATTAAATGCAGGATGCCCATAGCCATTTTCAGCGGCATGATCCATTAATTGTCTTAAAGAAACTAACATATATCTGTTCTCCTTGTTTTTTAATAACTAATCAATTATAACATAGTAAGTAATTATTTTCAACTTAAACCTAAATTAATTATCATTGCTTAAAAAACTTTCTATAGATTTTTTTAGGCTGTTTACCTGCGTATCTAACTGATTAAGTTTAGAGCTATCAGCAGGAGCATAGGTTTGAGGAGCTACTTTGGGGCTAGTGTTTTGCAGCACCTGTTTAACTCCGCTTAGCGAATACTTTTGATTATATACCATATCTTTAATTTTAAAAAGGGTTTCAATATCAGCTTTGGTGTAGTATCTTCTATCGCCGGCTTTTCTTAAGGGGCGTATATGGTCGCAAAAAGTGTTAGACCAAAAGCGCACCACATGCTGTTCAATTCCTAAGATTTTTGCAGTTTCACCGATAGAATAGCTATTTTTTTCTGAATTTTCAAACATTGCCTAGCCCTTTATTATTATATATTATTGCAATTATATATAAAAAACCGAATAAAATTTAAAGTTTAAGAAACAACTAACTCTCAATCACTTAAGCATGAGCATCTTTTTATATAATTACTTTATTATATTACTGAATCTTGTTTATTTCAATAAACTTCTGGGCGGCATTTTTTTGGGCAATTTTCTTATTCCTGCCAACCCCCTCTTCACCTTTAAAATTTTCAACAACTACTTTAACATAAAAAAGCGGATTATGTTCATTGCCTTCCTTAGATACATCTACATATTCTGGAATTTTTAAACCTCTTTTCTGCGCCCAATTCTGCAGAGTTGACTTAGGGTTAAACATTTTATAGATGCTGTCTTCATTATAAGATTTAAAATAAGAATCCCAATGATTCTGAATAACACCTTTAACTACAGAAAAATCTCCTGAATCAATAAATATGGCGGCTAAAATTGCCTCTATACTATCGGCAATAACACTATCTTCTAGGCTAGTATTATGTTTAATATGCTTGGCAGTTTCTAGCTTTTTTCCAATATCGCATAAAACCTCCTCAGAAGTTAAATAAGAGAAAAACTTAGATAAATACCCCTCATCTTTTTTAGGATAATTTTCATAAAGAATACAGGCAACAACACTTCCTAAAATTTTATCTCCTAAAAACTCTAACCTTTCATTGCTATTAAGAATCGAGTTAAAAAAACTGCTATGGGTTAAAGCCTTCTGAAGATTTTTTACATCTTTAAATTTATAGCCTAATTTTGCTTCTAAATCTTTCATATCTGTTTATTTTACCGCCTTAAATATCCTATCAAACCTAATGTCAGTAAACCATTTCCAAATTTCCATAAAACTGCCGTCAATGGAAAAGAATATTATACCGCCTTTACCAACTAAATTAGCTTTCGGCACAGCAGAAACATCGCTAAATCTGCTGTCTCTTGAATTATCGCGGTTATCACCCATCATAAAAAATTCATTTTCCCCTAGCTTAATAGGACCAAAAAATTGACTCTCATAAGAATAATATCCTTTAATCTGCCAAATTAAATAAGATACGCCTGTATCTGCCATATATTCCCGATAAACATTAATAGGAAGCCCGTCAATAATTTTAGTCTCAACAAACTCGCGCTTTAATGGCACATCGTTGATATACACAACAGAATTAATAACTTGAATTTTATCACCCGGCAAGCCAATTAATCTTTTAACATAATCGGTATCGTTATCGCCAGGATATTTAAAAATTACTACATCACCCCTAGAGGGTTCATTATAAAATATGCGGCTAGATGGAAGTAAAGGCAGGCTAAAAGGCAGGCTATGATTAGAGTATCCATAATTATATTTGCTTACAAAAAGATAGTCGCCTTCTAATAAATTGGGTTTCATAGAGCCGCTTGGAATGTAAAATGCCTGCACAAGAAAACTTCTAATTAATAAAGCTACCACAAGAGCAATAATTATAGCCTTAATATTATCTTTGATTTTTTCTTTTATGGTTTTTGGAGGCAAGTCCTTTTTTTTAGACCAAAATTTAAATTTCACTTGAGTATTTCCTTAATTAAAATCAATGAATAAAATTCGTCATACAGTGAGTATTCATAACTGCATACTTATATTCTTTTATAACGCTCCAATATGGATGCTGTTTTTCAACGGCATGACAGATTTTGTATATAATTATCGTTTATTTTACTAAAATAACTACGCTGGCAACTGCCATACCCCCATCATCTGAAAGCGAGATGGATATATCATATTCTACCCAATTTTTTGTTTTTAGTAAATATTTACGCGCACTATCGCTTAAAATTATAGTTGGAGCTCCCTGCTGATTTTTTTCTATAGAAATATCTTTAAATGCAATATTGCCTATACCATCGCCTATTGCTTTGGCAAATGCCTCTTTTGCGGAGAATCTTTTGGCTAAATAATTAATATTACATGGATTTCCTGCTTCTTTTAGCTCAACATCCGTAAATATTCTATTTAAAAATTTATCACCGAATTTTTTATAGACATCGGCAATTCTATCTATAGCGCAAATATCAATGCCATTATATATTTTCATTGATTGCCGCCGTAATATCTACAATTGCTTTTTTCAGACCAAATTCAAGGGCATAACCAATAATAAAATGCCCGATATTAAACTCTTCAATCTCTTTAATCTCAGCGATATGCTTAATGTTAGCAAGATTAAGACCATGTCCAGCATGCACGGCAATGCCGCTGTTAAATACTTTTTTAGCTTCTTGCTGAATGCGGAGAGATTCCTCATGCTGCATATGATATGGCAGATTACAATAGACTCCTGTATTAATTTCTATGGCATCGGGCTTTAAGTCTATTGCTGCATTTATTTGCTCTATAGCAGCATCAATAAATAAAGATACACGGATACCATACTTGTGGAATAATTTAATGGCATTTTCTAAATCGTTATAAATCGGAAGAAGATTTAATCCGCCTTCGGTGGTAATTTCTTGTCTTTTTTCCGGCACTAAGCATACACTATGAGGAATAACTTTTTGGGTAGAAATCTCAATCATTTCTGCAGTTAAAGCCATTTCCATATTCAACGGCTTATTGATATATTTTTTAAGATCCATTATATCATCATCACGAATATGCCTTCTATCCTCACGCAAATGGGCAGTAATTTGATCTGCGCCATAGGCGATAGATTTTTTGGCTAAATCTATTAAATCTGGAAACCCCTCATTCCTAGCATTTCGTAATGTGGCGATATGATCTACATTAAAACCTAAAATTCTTTTCATATTAAAAATTCCTGTTTAAAATTAACTCTTAAAAAATTTTAGAAATTTTTTAATTTATGTGCTATTAGCTTTACCTTGTAGTGTATGAATAATACATAAGTTGGAAAAATTTCACATAGAAAACCAAAAGATTCAATTTTATATTATCCGTTCGGCATGTTTTATATATGGCGACTTATTAAGCTCGTTAATAATATCCTCAACTTGCTGCTTGTTTCTTACAAGCAATATAGCTGTGAGTTTTTTATATTCATCATTAAAATAAATATCTTCGGTAAAAATTTCTAAAACTGAAGCTCGCTGATGGAAACAAATAGTAGCAGCATTCATAAGCGAGCCAACTACATTTTTAAGAACGACATTAACTCGTATTTTATAGCTGTAATCTTTATTTAAGTTATTAATTTTCAGCCACTTAAGATTTATCTTAGACAAACTTTCCAACTGTGAAAAGAGATTTTTACACGATTGATGATGAGCTTCGATTCTGTTAGAAGGAAACACCACGCCTAAAATTGCTTCATCATAAACTGGATAGCAGCACTCTGCCATGTAAACCCCTTCAATCTGCAAATCTTCAGACTGCACTACATTTTCATATAATTCCTGTGAATTAACTTTTTGCTGCGGATACAAAGCATTTATTATAGTTGAAACATCTACTTTACCCTCAAGCAATTGATTATATAGAGTTTGCTCGGATTTAATTTCTAATGCTTCTAAAATTTTAGGGATAAGCTCCACATGAAACGGAAGATTTTCTTTTTTAAATACATATTCAATAAGCGAAAGAGCCTGCTGGGAAATTTCTTTTTTATATTTTTGATTCAAATATTTTCTTATGGCAATTTTAGCATTTGGTGTTTTAACAAAAGACAGCCAGTAAATTTGCGGCTCTTGATTAATATCTCTAATAATCTCAACTTTATCGCCATTATGCAGGGCAGTAAACAAAGGCTTATAGATGCCGTTAATAACTGCAGCGCTGCATTGATTGCCAATTTCTGAATGCACCGAATAAGCAAAATCTAAAGCGGTAGCTCCCCTTTGCAAAGATATTATTTCATTCTGCGGGGTAAAAATAAATACCTCATCATTAAACATCTGCATTTTGGAGTATTCATAAATATAATCAATCGGCAAATCCGACTGCACAATGCTTGCTAAGTTCTGCAGCCAAGAGTATTGTGAAATATCATATTTATTTTTAGCAGGATTTTTGTAGCTCCAATGCGATGATATGCCTTTCTCGGCAAAGTAATCCATTTCAGCCGTTCTAACTTGAAATTCAATCACCTTAGAATTTTCTAAAATTACCCCAGTGTGCAGCGAACGATAGTTATTAGGCTTTGGATAAGAGATATAATCTTTAAAGCGAGAAAATATCGCCTTATAGTTGCTGTGCAGAATCCCTAAAACCACATAGCAGTCTTCCACATTCTGCAAAATTATTCTAAAGCCAATAACATCGGTAATTTCTTCAAAATTAAGCCGCTTTTTCTGCATTTTACGCCATGTAGAATATGGATGTTTTATTCTACTTACAATTGTAAAGTTTTCAATTCCTCTTTCCTCAAACTCACGGATAATATAGTTTTTTGCTTTTAGGATATCTGCAGAAAGAGATTTCTGCAAAACTTTCGTTTTACTGATAATAGTATCACGAATTTCTGGATGAAGCACCTCAAAACAGCCGTCTTCTAATTCGTCTTTAATAGAATTTAAAGCTAATCTTTGAGCAAGCGGAGCATAAATATCTAAAGTTTCCCTAGCAATACGTTTTCTTTTTTCAATTTTTTCTATGTATTTTAGGGTTCTAATGTTATCGAGCCTATCAAAAATTTTAATAATCAATACCCGAATATCACCAATGAAAGATAGAATAAACTTTCTTAAATTTTCTACTTTAGCTTCTTCTTTAGATTCAAAGCTATACTTAGCTAATTTAGTTAAGCCTATCACCATTTCAGTAATATCTTTACCGAATTTTTCACAGAGGATTTGCTCTGTTATATCAGTATCTTCAATAACATCGTGCAAAAGACTGGCTGCAACCATATGTGAATCAAAAGAGTATTGCATTAATTCGTATGCAATATTAAGCGGATGCGTAATATAAGGCTTATTAGATTTCCGCAGCTGACCATTATGAGCCTGCTCTGCAAACATCATAGCTTCTTTAATAAGATTAATATCTAGTTTGTCTTTATAATCTTCCAGCTTATTTAAAAAATCTTTTACTTCCAAATTTTCCCCGCCAACTACCGCAAGCAGAACTACGATATATTTTTAGATTAATATTAACCTGCTACTTAACCTAAAAGTATCGCGGCTTATTTTCCTTCTATTTCCTCGCCGAAATCTATATCAACTTCGTCGTTGTCTTTAGCAGGATGATTAAAGAAATCTTCATTATCTGAAATTATTTCAAGCTCCCCTTCAATAAATTCTGAAGATTGTAATTCTTCCACTAAATCATCGCTTTCTTCTTTAATTTCTTCAGCTTCAGCTAAATTATTAATTCTATCATGAAGATTTTCTCTTAAAGTGCTTATAGAAACCACATTTTCTTCAATTTCTCTTAAAGAAGTTACATGAGTTTTAACACTTTTCTTTTGGATGGATGATTTTCTTCCTGCAGAAATCTGCTTTGCGCGTTCACCTGCCAATAAAACTAAATCAAAATGCCCATCAACTTTTTTTAAACAATTCTCTATGGTTACCCTAGCCATAATAAATCAATCCTCTTTTTAGTCATAATTAATTTTACATTCTACCTCATTCCCCTAAATAAAGCAATATAATATTTTAAAGCAAAACTTTTCTAAAACTTAATATTTTTAGCTTTATATTAGGAGTTTTGCTCCGTAGCATACCCGTAAGTATGTGAGGAGCAAAACGACAACATAGAAAGCAAAAGATTAAGTTTTAATATTATATTGCTTAATCAGCTGTCCCTGCTCCCTCTTCCAATCTTTTTCTTTAATATCCTGCCTTTTATCCACATTTGTTTTTCCCTTGCCTAAACCTATTTCCAGCTTAACAAGCCCCTTTTTTAAATACAGCTTTATAGGTATCGCTGTATAGCCTTTTTTGGCAATAAAATTAAGGATTTTAATGATTTCTTTTTTATGTAAAAGCAATTTGCGGGGTCTTTTTTCTTCGTGCATGAAATAAGCAGTTTGTTTAAGAACTGGAATAAATGTATTAACCAGTTCAAGCTCACCCGTTCCTCTTTTAACAATATATCCCTCAGCAATAGATCCGCGCCCATCACGCAAAGATTTTACTTCACTGCCTTTTAAAGCAATTCCAGCTTCAAATCTTTCCTCTATGGTGTAGTCAAAAGTCGCTCGGCGATTCTGCGCAAGAATTTTAACTCCTGCGGTTTTATTCTGATTCATCAATATATCTCATTAGTTGTCTGCTAAATGAATTATAGTGTTTTTTATAACAGAAACAAGTTTATATTTGACTTATATAAAATATATTGTTAGAGTTAAATGGTGCAGTGGGCGTAGGTGGTAATGAATATAGCAAAAAGATTTATCTCAAAATATTTTGAAATTCCCGAAAATTTTTATAATTTTGAAAACCGATACTTAATAATTGCCACTCTTGGCGGGTTAGGTTATGTTAAAAAGTCACCTGGAACTATTGCCTCATTTGTTTCTGTTCTGTTCTTCATGCTTTTATTCTATATAAACAGTTCTCTTGTAGTAATTGCTACTACTTTAATTGTTATTGTCGGTCTTTATGTTTGTGAAAAATCTTTCAATGAAGAAAATCGCGATCCTCAGTATATTGTTATAGACGAAATGACCGGTCAAGGCATTGCTTTGCTTTTAGTTGGCAATAGCATTATTTTAGCAATTGTGGCTTTTTTAGTTTTTAGACTGCTAGATATTACTAAGCCTTGGATAATAAAATCTTCAGAAACCTCTTTTAAAGGAGGAACAGCTATTATGATAGACGATATCCTTGCAGGATTTTTTACCCTTATAATCGTGGTGATAGTATCTATTTTTGTTAGATAAAACTTATAAATAGCAATAAAAAAATTATAAATATCAGCACCATACTGATAATTTTTATTATTTTTTTTCGCTTTTTGTTTTTTAAGATTCTTAATTGCAGCAATTGATTATATAGAATATCAAATCTTTTCCCAATAAAATTTAAGCTATTTACTGATTGCTTATAAAATTCTTCTGGATATAGATTTGATTGTAAGAATTCTTGAAAATCTGGCAGGTATCTAAACATTTTTAGCTGATACACAGAATATTTATTTTTTAATAATGATAATGCAGGGATTTTAAAACTTGCATATGATTGAAACAAAGCACTGCTGCTATCGCCAACTATAAATTTTATTTTGTTTTTGTTATTAAAGAGAATTGTTTCTATCAATAAATTTTTTGGAACATCTATTATAAAAAATTGCTTGCTATCTATCAGTTTAGCAAGGCTATCCATCTCTTTTAAGTAATTTCTAGGGTGTGTTTGTAATAAACATTATAGCCTAAAGAAATTAACAATTGGATTATAGCAATATCATTATTATCATACCCTATCTTCTGTGAACTTTGCCAAGAGCTTGATGAAAGAAAAATTACAGAGTTATCTTTCAAGATTAAATCTTCTTTTATGGTAGATAAAACCTTATAGTAAATATCCATATCTATAAGTTTAATCTTTTTTAAGTATTCACCATTATGTAATTTAGATACTAATTCAGTATTTAACAAATAAATACTATGAAGTTTCTTGGGTAATGAAGAATAATACAATCTATCAATATCAACATAGGTTTCAATTCCTTCATCAACAATAATTAAAGCATTGCAGTCTATACCATATTTAGATAGCCTTTTAGTATATACCCAAGTATATGGAGAAATAATTTCATCATAAAATTTATATGGAAGAATTTTAGATGCTTTAATAAACCCATCACCCTTATCTTTTAAAAAGACAATGTGAATGCTATCAAATATATTAAAACTCTCAGCAAAATCAGACAAACTTTTTATATCTTGAGAATTTATCCAAAGTATAAGAATATTCTCAAAATCTTCACCTTTCTCCTGCTGCTTTAATACGACAATAGTATTAACAATAGAGTAATACCCATCACAGATAATTAATCTTTTCTTTTTCATTATCTGCCTCTATGCAGCATTTCGGCTCTTTTATCAAAAGAATCTATGATTTTCTTTTGGGCTTGCACAAAAACATTAGAAAATAGCGCTCCTAACATTTTTGATTTAAACTCAAACTCTATAAAAAAAGTAACGCGGGTGGTATATTTATCAATACTTTCAAATTTCCAAGTATTATATAAATAGCTGAAAGGTCCGCTAATTAAAGATATTTCTATAAATTCATCCTGCCAAAAGGTATCTCTAGTAGTAAATTTTTCTTTAACCACTTTAAAATCTACATTCATTTCAAATTCTACGGTATTATCATAAGAATCTAATACCCGCACCCGACCTATCCAAGGGATAAATTTGGGATAGCTTTCCACATCTGCTACTATATTATAAATAAAGTTTCTCTCATAGGGAAGAATTTTAACTTCAGTGTGTTTAGTTCGCATTAGGAATTTTTCTCATATCTTTGTTGTTTTAATTTGGCAAAATCTTCACCCGCATGATAAGAAGACCGCGTCATAGGGCTGGAAGACACCAGCAAAAATCCTTTCCTTAAAGCAGCACTCGCATATTCAGCAAATTCGTCCGGACTAACATATCTATCAATAGGAGCATGAAAAGCAGTCGGCTGCAGATACTGACCGATAGTAATAAAATCTACCTCAGCAGAGCGCATATCATCCATAATCTGCAATACCTCTGCTTTAGTTTCGCCAATTCCTACCATAATTCCAGATTTTGTAAAAATATTTTTATCAATTTGCTTAGCCCGCCATAATAAATTTAGAGAATGAAAATACCTTGCCTTAGGACGGATAGACTGGTAAAGCCTTGAGGTAGTTTCTAAATTATGGTTAAATACATCAGGACGCGCTGCAATAACCGCTTCAAGCGCACCATCTTTTCCCCTAAAATCGGGAGTTAATACCTCTACTGTCGTATTTGGCGACTGCTCTCTTACAGCCTCAATACATTTAACAAAATGTTCGGCCCCGCCGTCTTTTAGATCGTCTCTATCTACTGATGTAATAACAATATGCTGCAGCTTCATATTTTTAGCCAGCAAGCCAACTCCGTGCGGCTCGTTCGCATCTAACGCTCCAGGCTTCCCAGTTTTTACATTGCAGAAACGGCAGGAACGCGTGCAAATATCGCCAAGAATCATAACCGTAGCATGCTTTTTACTCCAGCATTCGCCAAGATTAGGGCAAGCAGCCTCTTCACATACTGTATGCAGTTTATTATCTCTAACAATTTCCTTGGTTTCATTCACCGTATGAGAGTTCATAGGAACTCTTACTCTTATCCAATCAGGTTTTTGTTTGATTTGTTTGTTATCAACAGTGGTTCTTTCTCTGCGCATTTTAATGATTCTATATTAATAATTGTTTTTATTATATACATTTATTATAATTTATGATATATATATTTTTTTAACCTCAGTAAGATAATAAATGAATTCCATATTTAAACTAATTGTTTTAACTCTTTTAATTTCCAATACTTTTTTTACTTTTTATATTTCCTATAATTTTTATAATAGAGAGTCTATTATAAATGTAGAGGAAAAAGACAAACTTAATCAAGCCTTAGCCGATTACCGCAGAAAAATTGCCACCATTTATTACACCAGTTTTATTGATTCCTATAATTTTACCAGCTCTGAAATTAATAACATAAATTCCAATAACATTTTACAAACAAATACTGAGATACTATATAGTATTTCTTATAACTGCACCATTTTAGATGCACCTTCTGTGGATACTTGCAATAATCTGCTGAAAGATGTTCAGCAAAAAAAAGAGTCCTTAGTTAAAGCTATTAATAACATCCAATCGGCTTATAATAACGCATTAGGAACTATTGCCTTTAAAAGCACCACCTTTGATGATTTCATTAAAGAAACCGATGCCATACTTAATAATATTATGAGTGAACAATCTTTCCAAACAGCAGTAGATGTCTATCTGCAAAGTCTTAATAATCTTAAAACTTTTTTAGATGATGAATATACTAAGTCTATAGAATATTAGGAAATTTTTTGCGTAGCGTATAAAAAAATATAAAGCCGTAAAGCAACAGCTGAGATATACCAAGATATTCAAAAATTTATAGATATTTGCAATAAAAGTTGTTTTGTATTATAATTATGTTTGATGTTTATTATAAGGAGTTATAAAAATGTTATTAAATAATATAATAAAGAATAACCTCTATTTTGTAAAATTATCTACAAACAATAAAAAAGAAGCCCTGCAGCAGATGGTTGAGGTTTTAAACCAACAAGGAATCCTCACACATAAAGATTCTTTCTTAGAAGATGTTCTTAAAAGAGAAGCTATTGCTTCCACTTTTATGGAAAATTCGGTGGCAATCCCTCATGCTAAAAGTAAGTCTGTTAAAACCCCAGCAATTGTTTTAGGAATATCTAATCAGCCAATTAAAAATGATACAGCTGAAGATAGCCATCAAACCGCAAAGATATTTTTTATGCTGGCAGTTCCAGAAAACTCTAATGATACCCACATTGAATTAATTTCACAGCTTGCAACATTTTTAATTAATAAAGATTTTTGTGAAAAATTATTAACTATTAACTCTAAGGAAGATTTTACTAATCTCTTGCAAAAATTTTCACAAAATCCTGTTAAAAGCAATAACAGCTCAGATTCTTATGATTTAGTTGCCGTTACCGCATGCCCTGTAGGAATTGCCCATACATACATTGCTGCCGAAAAATTAGAAAAAGTGGCAAGTGAAATGGGATTAAAAATTAAAGTGCAAACCAACGGCAGCATCGGCATTAAAAATGCCCTTACTAAAGCTGAAATAGATAATGCAAAAGCAGTAATTTTAGCCTGCGATATTGATATTGACGATAGTCAGTTTATCGGTAAAAAAGTTTATAAAACTGCAGTTAGCAAGGCTATGAAAGAAACAGGAGATGTTATAAAAGCTGCTCTTAATACCCAGCAACCTTATACGCCTAAAAGTTCTGGAGGAAACTCAGACAACGGAAGCTCTTTAGGGTTTTATAAGCATTTGCTCAGCGGTGTATCTTTCATGATTCCATTTGTGGTAATCGGCGGTATTTTAATCGCCGTTGCTATTGCCTTATCGGGAATTGGTGAGGGCGGAGCTAATGTTACTAATCCATTCTTAGAAAAAATGCTGAACTTAGGAGCATTATCTTTTGGTTTAATGGTACCAATTTTAGCTGGATATATCGGCTACTCCATCGCCGGTAAGCCTGCTTTAGCTCCGGCAATGGTTGGCGGTTATTTAGCAGCAGAAATGAAAACCGGATTCCTTGGCGGAATTTTAATTGGATTTGTCGCTGGCTATGCTATTAAATATATATTAAGCATTCCTATTAAAAATAAAACTCTGCTGACTATTATGCCGATATTGGTTTTACCAATACTAGGTGCGGCTGTTGTTGGCGTGGTAATGTATTCAATCGGCGGATACATCGCTACTTTTATGGAATTTTTAACCAGCATATTAAGCAATCTGCATGAATCCAGCACTGTAGGAGTTTTACTATTCTCAGGTATCTTAGGAGCAATGATTGCCATTGATATGGGCGGACCAATCAATAAAGTTGCTTTTATGTTCGGGGCAAGCATGATAGCTGCCGGCGTGCCTACAGTAATGGGTGTTATTGCTCCAGCAATTGCAGTTCCTCCATTAGGCATGGCTTTGGCAACATTTTTAGCGCCAAAAAAATATTTTGATGAAGAAAAACAAGCTGGTAAAGCTGCATTCTTTATGGGGTTAATCGGCATTACCGAAGGGGCAATTCCTTTTGCCGCTGCTGATCCATTGCGCGTTATTCCATCAATTGTTGTAGGCTCAAGTGTAGCAGCTATGATTGCTGGTTTCTTAGGCGTTGGCTCACATGCTCCGCATGGCGGACCTATAACCCTGCCAGTTATTGACGGTAAACTATCATTTTTATTAGCTTTAATTGTAGGAATGATAATAACTGCTTTACTTGCAAATGCTTTAAAGAAAAATAAAGCGTAAATTATATTATATATCATCATACCGTGGAAGCCTTTAGCCACAGCACCCCATATCTTGTCATACCGGCGAAAGCCGGTATCCATGGGGTTATTATACAAAACGCAATTACTTTGTGCAAATAACAAAAAATTTATGATATAATACAGATATTAATCTAAGAGTTATAAAAATGAAAGCAAGTGCAGTAAAAACAAGTTATACCAATAAGCCTAATTTAAAGGAAAAAGTTGATTCTAAAAATAATATTGTTGAATTAGATAGCAATATTACCATAGAAGATATTTTTAAAGAAACACCGCAACAACAAATTGCCAGCATCAAAAAAGCCATGGAAGAATATAGAAATGGCGATGTTGTATCTGCCGAAGAAATGGAAACTATATTTAAATCTTTTGCATATGATTAAATGAAAATTGTTTATACTCCTACCTTTAACAAAAGGATATTAGAGATTAAGCATTACTTAAAAACTAACTACCCTCATTTTTTAAAATATACACAACTACAAATAGAACAAAAAATAGAAACCATCGCTAAAAATAATCATACAGGAAGAATAGGCAGAGTTAAAGGAACTCGTGAGGTTGTTTTTGCAAAACTTCCATATTGTATAGTTTATGAAATCAACGAAACAAAACAAGAAATCGTGATTCTTAATATTATTCATACATCAATCAAATATCCATAATATGATAACGAAATTTTGATATGCCGTTCACTTGCTAAAACATTATTATTATAACCAGCCAATAAACACCAACAATAATCCTAATAAACCATATATCAACTTTCGCATAATTTTATCTACTATCTATTTATTGACTTTTTTATTACTACTTATAATAATATCACATATTTCATATACGGTAAATATTAGATTAGTCTTTTAAGATTGACTTAAATGCTTAATCAATATATACTTTTTGCTAAAAGTTATAAGTAAGAATTTAGGAAAAATATATGTCTAATACTAAGGTCAAAGTCCAGCAATTTGGAAGATTTTTAAGCTCTATGATAATGCCGAATATTGGGGCATTTATTGCATGGGGATTTATCACTGCTCTATTTATTCCTACTGGCTGGATACCTAACGAAAGCCTTGCCCGTTTAGTTGGTCCTATGATAACATTCCTGCTACCCCTTTTAATTGGCTTCACAGGAGGCACGCTAATTTACGGACATCGCGGCGGTGTGGTTGGTGCAATTACCACTATGGGCGTAATTATCGGGGCTGATATTCCTATGTTTATGGGAGCAATGATGGTTGGTCCTTTGGGCGGCTATGTAATTAAAAAATTTGACATGCTAATGGAAGGCAAAATTAAAACCGGCTTTGAAATGTTAGTAAATAACTTTTCTGCCGGCATTTTAGGCATGATTCTTGCCCTTATTGCCCTAGTGGCGGTAGGACCTGTAGTATCTTATTTAAATCATTTACTTGGCGAGGCTGTCGGCATTTTAGTTAGCAACCATTTGTTGCTTTTAGTCTCTATTATTGTTGAGCCAGCTAAAATTTTATTTTTAAACAATGCCATCAACCATGGAGTGTTTACGCCGCTAGGCTTAGAGCAATCAGTTGAGTATGGTAAATCTATTTTCTTTTTAATTGAAACTAATCCTGGACCAGGCTTAGGAGTGCTTTTAGCCTATATGATATTTGAAAAACAAGACAGTATCAGACAATCTGCTGTAGGAGCAAGCATAATTCACTTCTTCGGCGGTATTCATGAAATTTACTTCCCTTATGTTTTAATGCGTCCAATATTAATACTAGCCCTTATTGCCGGCGGTATGAGCGGCGTTTTAACTTTTACTCTGCTAGGCGGAGGACTTATTGCCCCGCCAAGCCCGGGCAGTATAATTGCCCTGTTGGCAATGACTCCTAAGGGCGGATTCTTAATAACCATTATCGGTATAACTGTAGCCACCGTGGTATCTTTTGTAGTGGCTTCAATTTTAATTAAATATACAAATTCCTCTGCAAGTTTAGAAGAAGCTACATCTGCTAAAAATAATATGAAAAGCCCTAAAGCAAATGCAGCTGTTTCTTCAAAAAAGCTAGAAAAAATTACTTTCGCTTGCGACGCCGGCATGGGTAGTTCTGCCATGGGAGCGTCTTTATTGCGGAACAAATTTAAAGAAGCCGGCTTAAATATTAAAGTGGTTAATAAGGCTATTAATAATTTAAGCAGTGAAGACAGCTTTATTATCACGCAGAATACGCTTACTGAGCGGGCAAGAAAACAATTGCCGAATGCTGAGCATGTATCTATAGATAATTTTATGAATGCGAAATTTTATGATGAATTAATCACGGAACTACAAAGCGAAGTTGCTGCCGAAAAATCTAGCATTAATAATGCTGTAAATAATCCAACAGATTCTAATGTTTTAAATCCTAATAATATTAAATTAGGGCTGCCTGCGTCTTCAAGTGAAGAAGCCATTAAAATGGCGGGTCAACTACTTGTAAATGGCGGTTATGTTAAGGAAAGCTATGTTAATTCCATGCTAGAACGCGAAAAACTTACCACAACTTTTATTGGCAACTGGACTGCTATTCCTCATGGCACGAATGAAGCTAAAGATGATGTGCTGAATTCTGGCATTGTAATTTTGCAATATCCGCAAGGCATAGATTTTAATGGGAATAAAGTTAATTTAGTTATAGGCATTGCTGGTAAAAATAATACCCATGTGGATATTTTAGCGAATATCGCTCAGGTTATTGTAAATGAAGAAATCGTCGCAAAATTAATTAAAACTACCGATATTCAAGATTTTATCGCTAGTTTTAAAATTAATGTAAAATAAAGGTTAATAATGGAAAAAGCAATACAATTTGGTGCTGGCAATATTGGACGAGGACTGGTTGCCCCTGTTATACACAACAATTATGAAATAACTTTCGTTGATACTAACAAAGATATTATTGCAGCAATTAATCAGCTAAAATCTTACACTGTGAAAGTTTTAGGTGAAACCGTCTCTGCTATAGATATTAGTAATGTTTCAGGAATGGAAGCCAGCGATACTCAGTTAGCCGCGGCAATTGCCAATGCTAATTTAATTACTACGGCTGTTGGTCCGAATATACTGCAATATATCGCAACTAATATTGCCGAGGGTATAAAATTTAAGGCACAGCATAATCTTAGCGGATTCCTTAATGTTATTGCCTGCGAAAATATGCTGGGGGCAACCGAGCATTTAAAAAGTAAAATTATTCCTCTGCTAAATGAGGCAGAAATTGCTTTTATGGATAAATATGTAGGATTCAATAACTGCGTTGTTGATAGAATCGTGCCGCCTTCGCCTAATAAACAAAACATTTTAGAAGTATCGGTAGAAGATTTTTACGAATGGATTGTTGATAAAAACAACTTCAAAGGCGAAATCCCCAATATTGCAGGCATAAAATTTACAGATTCCTTAGATAAATATGTGGAAAGAAAAATCTTTACCCTAAACACCGGTCATGCTATTACCGCTTACTTAGGCTTCCATGCTGGCAAAAGCACTATTCTTGAAGCTATTGAAGACACCGATATTGCTGGGTATGTCCGCGGGGCTATGAGTGAAAGTGCTGAGGTGCTTTATTGCCGCTATAATATAGATAAGGAAGAGCATGCTGCTTATATTGAAAAAATTACCAAAAGGTTTAAAAATCCTTATATTGTAGACGAAATTTTGCGTGTAGCCCGCGACCCTAAGCGTAAATTAAGCTATAATGATAGATTAATTAAGCCGCTTAGAGGCACTATAGAATACGGACTGCCAAACAATTACCTTATTAAAGGCATCGCCGCCGCTTTTTATTTCTCTATGAATTGCCCTGAAGATAAAGAAGCCATTGAAATAAAGAATATTATTGATTCTAAAGGTTTTGAGGCAGGTATTAAAGAAACTACCCAACTGCAAGATAATTCTATTGTGAATAAAATTGTAGATTCGTATAATAGTTTGTAGATTTAACAATACGCAAGCAAGGATTCTCACTCTCGTCATACAAGCAAAAGATGGCATCCATGAAATGTTTCAATAAAATGCTACACAGCTGTTGAATAACTCTGCAAATGGATGCCGACAGGAATTGGGATTCTGTATTTTACCTAATCTTTACTAATTAACCTGAATGCGAATCCAGGCGAACCAGATGTTGCCGATGTTATGCCAAATTAAAGGAATATATGTGGCTTGCAATGATACTGCCTTATAGTTAATGGAAGCAATTGGCAGTAGGTTTGGCGAGGGTTTCCAATCCCAATTTTTACGGGCAGTAGCCCCCGCAGTAAAGCCAATACCTGTGCGAATATCGTTTTTAAAAGGATTCCATGTTGCCTCCCAGCCATATCCAATAATCGGCTGCCAGTTCGCATAAGAATCTTTAAAAACCATAACATAAAGACCGTGCCAGTTGCCCTTTTCATCCCACCTAGACTTTCCAAAGCCAAATCCCCAAGGTTGTTCGTTAAACTCTGTTATAAGCCTTTCATCATAGGAAAAACGCGAGTGATAAGTTTTAACTGGAATATATATATCATACTGTGAAGAATTCCAAGTTTGTTTAAAATTGTCTATACCGTTAGACCATATTCCAGCCTGCAGTTTTGTCTGCAACAGCAGTAAACAAAAACACATAATGATTAATTTTAGTGTTTTTTTAGCTTTAAGCATTATCACAAATCCTAAAATAATATTTTACTTAATATCATAACATGGAATAAAATAAATAGCAATTTTAAGTAGAGGATGGTTGGAAGTTAATATTTAATTTTAAAAACAATTTTCTTTAAGGCAGCTGCCGTGCCATTTGGAGATACATTCGGCATATGGGCATCTTCTGGATACACTAACACAAACATTCCGGGTTTTAAGTGGATAGAATTTTTCATACTGCCAAAATATGTTATTAAGTCTTTATCTTCATTATAGTTTTTATCAACTTTAAGCTCACTGATATTTTCATACCCTATAAGCTCTTCGCCCGATAAAACATAATGAATATCAATATATTTTCTATGAGATTCCCAAAAGCCTTCGCTGACATCTTTCGTTGTGATATTACTTATCATGAAAAAATTATCATCATCAATAGTAATCTTATCGCTTTCTATTTTGCTAAAATCTGTTTCCGCAATAAAATTTAAAATTTTTTGAATTTTGCTATCAGTATATAAATTTTTATTTTTTAAATAATCAACTATCATAATACCTCCTACTTTTTCTTAAAAACCCATCTTGGAATAATGGCAATATAAACAATTCTTGTTAAGGCAGTGCTAATTGCCCCCTGCACTCCTATATCTAAAAGGAAAGCAAACATACAAATTTCTACAATACTGGCACAAACGCTTGCCGTTCGTGAGCTGAATAGTTTGGTATATCCTTTTGATACCAATCTTTTTACAATAATTGTATTAATAATAATGGCAATGCTTGATATGGTAATAGAAAAATACTGGACATATTGCGAGTAAAATAAAAAGTTCCATTTAGGAAGCAGAAACTGCCATGTAATTAATAAAGATAAAAATGGAAATATTAAACTATACTGAGTATTTCCTTTGTCTAAAAAAGTATACAAGCAAATAAACGCAAGCTCTGATACCAGTATTTTTATAATAGGAATTTCTAATCCAAAAACAAAGATACTAGGTATATACGGCTCTAACATAGGAGAATAAACAATATTCCCTAGAATAAAAAAACAAAAATTAATAAATAAAAGAAGGTAAAACATCACAACCCTATAAATACAACGGACTTTTACCTAAAATAATACTTACCACACTGATAAATATAGCCACCATTAATACAGCATCTATTCTATCTAAAATTCCGCCATGACCAGGAATTAAATTAGAGGTATCTTTAATTTTTAAGTATCTTTTAAGTGAAGATTCTAACATATCGCCAAAATGGGCAAAAAACGCCATACAAAAACCTATTCCCATAACCAATAATTCATTTTTACTGCCTACATAAAGTGCAAATATATAAGACAATCCAGTTGTAGATATGGCAGCAGCTATAAATCCCGACCAAGTTTTTCCCGGGCTGATTTTAGGAGCAATTTTTTTACCCTTAATAATTGAACCAAAAATGTAAGCAAATACATCATTGCAAACTGTTGCTAAAAATACCCACATAAGTGTAATTCCAGTATTATCGGTATTTGTAAGATATGCTAATCCCGAAAATGCAAATGATAAATAAATAGTTCCCCAAAAAAACCATATTGGACGTTTTATATACTCCGGCACTACTGGGGATTTTTCAGACCTTGCTCTAATTTTGCTTAATACATAAGCTAAATAAGCACCTGCAAAGATAATAATTAAGCCAATGCCAATATATTTCATAAAGAATGTAGTCATTGCCAGCATAACTACAGTAATTAAAAACATAGAATCAATGCCGAACGACCAATTTCCTGCTATTTTATTCCACTCCCACCCAGCTAGAATAGCTGCCGTAAATAATAATAAAAAATATAAGAATCCACCAGTCCAAACTGCATAAAAGGCTACAGGAAATATTACAAGAGCAGACATAGTTCTTGTATAAAACTCAGACATTTTTGATTTTTTACTCTCTATATTAGAATCCAATTTTTTCACCAATATATATTTGTTAAATTTTAATATTTAGATTTAATCAATATTTAGGATTGATTAAATCCTAGAATTACTCTGCCTTTTTGGGTTTGTAATCTTTAGAAAATTCATATATCAATTCATTTTTATGCCAGTCTATTAACTCACTAGGAAAACCCTCTGGAGTTTCCTGCAATCCTGCATATAAATCATCTAATGTTGACTCAAGAGTAAAATCTAAGTCTGATAACTCTACCTTTAGAAGCTCAACATACATTTTTTTGTATTCGGCAACATCTTCTTCATCTAACTTATTTTCCAACTCTTCGCTCCCTTAAATAAAACGCATTCATGGCATTATTAAAGCAATCTTCGTTAAAATCCGGCCACATGGTATCTTCAAAAAATAATTCTGCATAGGAAAGCTGCCATAATAAAAAATTGCTCAGCCTTTTCTCTCCGCCTGTTCTAATTAAAAGATCAGGATCGGGAATATCTTTAGTATATAAATACTTCGAAAATAAATTTTCATCTAAAGCGCTCAAAGGTAATTTTTGATTCTTACAATCAAGCAGCAAAGATTCAACTGCCCTAATAATTTCAGCTCTTGCCCCATAATTAAGGGCGATAATAAAAGTTAGCTTATTAAAACTTTGGGTTTTATTTATTAAACTTTCTATTTTACTAGAAATTTTTGCACCGAATGCCGAATAATCTCCAATTACTAATACTTTAATTTGATTATTAATAAAGTAATCTTCTTGCTTATTTAGATAATAAATAATTAAATCTTTTAAATACGAAATTTCTTGACTTGAACGCAGCCAATTTTCTGAAGAAAAAGCATAAATTGAAAGATATTTAATTTCATTCTTCATAGCAAGATTTAAAAGCAGCTCAATATTATCACTACCTTTTTTATGCCCTTCAAAAAAATCTAGGTTGTTTAATTTAGCCCAGCGGCGATTACCGTCCATAATTACAGATAAATGATTTAATTTATTTTCCAACATATTTAGATAGTCATAATTTCCTTAGATTTTCTGGCCACACCTGCATCTACTTTATCATTAAAAGTTTTAATAATTTTTTCAAAAATTTCAGTTTCACGCTTTAAATCATCTTCTGAAAGCAATTTATCTTTTTGAGCAGTTTTTAAATCTTCCAAATAATTTTTACGAATCTGACGAACGGCAATTTTAGCTTTTTCAGCATATTCCGAAGCTTTTTTGGTCATTTCCTTTCTTCTTTCTTCGGTAAGCGCTGGGATTGGCAGCTTAATTTTTACCCCTTCCACCACTGGATTAATTCCTAAATCAGCTGACTGAATAGCGCTTTCCACCTGCATTACCAACGCCTTATCCCATACGGTAATAAGGATAGTTCTAGGATCTGGCACAGATATAGTTCCCACATTAGCAATAGGAACATTCTGTCCGTAGTTATCTACTCTAACGCTGTCTAATATGGCTGGAGTTGCCCGTCCTGTTCTAAGCGTTTGTAAGTCTTTATCTAGCGATTCCAAAGTTTTTTCTAATTTAGTATTGCTTGTAGATTTCAATGAGTTAATATTAAATTCTTCTGCCATAATACACCTTTTTATAAACTTATTTAATTGATTAGATAATAGTAATAGTATAATGTAATAAAGTTAAAAGCTAGTTAATAATGCTTCTTTTTTCTTTATGTTTAAGGACATTCATTAGCGAGCCTACATTATGAACATTAAATACTATAATAGGCAAGCCTTCTTCTTTTCCTGTTTTTGCTAAAAGGATACTGCTGGAATCCATTACCTTCAGTTCTTGAGTAATAATATCATCATAAGAAATACTGGAATACCGCTGAGCACTTTTATTCTTTTTCGGATCGTCATCATAAATGCCGTCAACCTGAGTGCCTTTAAAAACCGCATCACAGTTAGTTTCTAACGCCCGCACTACTGTGCCTGTATCGGTAGAAAAATAAGGATTGCCTATACCACCGCCGCAAATTACTATCCTGCCTTCTTTTAAATATTCGTTAGCTTTTTGTGCCGTATAGAATTCGCAGACTTTATTCATCTCAATTGCCGAAAGCACCACAGATTTAATGCCCCGCTGCGATAAAGTATCCTCAAGCACAATAGCATTCATAATTGTTGCCAGCATACCAAGATTATCAGCTTTATAGCGGGTTAGATTATACTCGCTGCAATTAGCGCCGCGCATAATATTACCGCCGCCGATTACTACAATAATTTCAGTGCCTAACCTTTGAGCTGCAATAATTTCATCAGCAAAATGATTAAGTTTGTTTTTTGAAATAATACAGGTTTTATCTTCAGATAACGCCTCACCGGATAATTTTAGTAAAATTCTTTTATAATCCAAATGCACTATTACCTCCATAATATAGTTTTATAAATTTTAATATATTGTGCTTTATATTAGGAGCTTTTCCTTGCGGTGTATACCTAAATACATAAAAGGAAAAGCGACAACATAGAAAGCCAATAGATTAAAATTTAATATTAAAAAAATAGCCTCTTACTAGAAGAGGCTACCCTAAACTACTCTCCACTAACAGCTTTAGCAACCTCGGTTGCAAAATCTGTTTGAACTTTTTCAATACCTGCTCCTAATACAAAGTAAGCATAGCCAGTTAAGTTTGCATTATTTTCTTTCAGCAGCTGCGATATTTTTTTATCAGTATCCATAATAAACGGCTGTTCTAAAAGACATACTTCTTGATAAAATTTATCTAATCTTCCTGCCAGCATTTTTTCAACAATATCTGCTGGTTTTCCCTCTTCAAGAGCTTTAGCTTTCTGAACTTCTTTTTCGCGTTCAACCTCAGCAGGATCAAGGGATTCTTTATTTAAAGCAAGCGGCTGAGTTGAAGCAATGTGCATAGCAATCTGCTTGCCGATATTTTCAGGAGTTCCCGCATCAGCAAAAGCTACAATTACACCAATTTTACCCAAGCCTTCGCTTACAGTATTATGAACATAAGAAAACAATTTATCGCCTTTAATAGATTTAAATCTTCTAACAGTAAGATTTTCACCAATTGTCGCAATTAAACTGTTTAATTCATCATTAACAGTATGCCCTTCATAAGCAGATTCTTTTAATTTATCAACATTCTCGCCATCAGTTTTTATAGCAATATGCGAAAGATTTTTAACAAAATTTTGGAACTTTTCATTTTTAGCTACAAAATCGGTTTCAGAGTTTACTTCTAAAACAACGCCTTCATTGCCATTAATATATATTGCTACTAAACCCTCAGCAGTAGTTCTGCCAGATTTTTTAGCAACCGCAGATAAGCCTTTTTTCCGCAGCCAATCAACTGCTGCTTCCATTTCACCGGCAGCTTCTGTTAAGGCTTTTTTACAATCAACAATGCCTGCACCAGTGCGTTCTCTTAATTCTTTAATTAAGTTCGTATTAATTTCCATTTATCATATCCTTGTTTTAATTATCTTTAGATGGTTCTGCAACTACAGTAGATAAATCTTCAACTGCTCCCATATCTTCGGTTTTAGCTGCAACTTCTTCTTTTAATCCTTCTAGGATAGTTTGTGAAATAATTTCACAATAAAATCTGATAGATTTAATAGCATCATCATTGCCTGGCACTGGGAAATCTATATTATCTGGATTAGCGTTAGTATCTACGATACCAACTATTGGAATCCCTAATTTTCTTGATTCTTCAATAGCAATTGCTTCCTGCACTGTATCTAGCACTACTACTAAGTTCGGCAGTCCGCCCATTTTACGAATACCGCCAAGAACGAGATTTAATTTTTCTTGCTGACGGCTTAGCTCTAGTCTTTCTTTTTTAGTTAGTCCAACCATGCCTTCTTCAATTTGCTTATCAAGAGAATCTAATTTAGATATAGAATTAGAAATAGTTTTCCAATTGGTTAGCATGCCGCCAAGCCAACGATGATTAACATAGTATTGCCCGCATTTTTCTGCATATTCTTTAACGATTGGCGTAGCCTGTTTTTTAGTGCCTACAAATAAAATTCTGCCGCCGCTTGCTGTGGTTTTACGGATATTATCTAAAGCGTTTGCCAGCATTGGCGCAGTTTTTTGCAGGTTAATTATATGAACATTATTGTAAGTTCCATAAATAAATGGAGCCATTTTAGGATTCCATCTACGGGTAGCGTGTCCGTAATGAACACCATTTTCCAGCAGCTGCTGAATTGTGAAATTAGCCATTGTATTTTCCTTTCTTCTGGTTATTCCTCCACAAGCCTGTAAGCATAAGCTCACCAGAATTAACTTGTGTGCGTTTAATCAACAATTAATTTACACTAAATATATGGACAATGCAAGAAATAATATTATAATAATTGTATGAAAATACTTTACACCCTTCTTTTTAGCTTTTTGCTTAGCAGCCTCCATGCCGAAATTAATTTGGCTGTGGCAGCCAATATGCGGGAAACCATGGATTTATTAGTTGCTGAGTTTCAGAAAACTAGTGATGTTAAAATAAATATCATTAGCGGGGCAAGCGGCGAATTATTCCACCAAATATCTAATGGCGCACCTTTTCAATTGTTTATTTCTGCAGATACAGAATATCCTAAAAAACTGTCGCAGAAAAAATTAACCTTAGACGAACCTTATATCTATGCTTACGGACTGCTGGTAATTGCTGGCAAAAACATTAAAATAAAATCTTTAGAAGATATTACCAATAAAAAAATATCCTATATTGCTATTGCTAATCCTAATTTAGCACCCTATGGCACTAAAGCAATGGAAATACTTAAAAATCAAAATTTGCTAGATAAAATCAAAACTAAAATAATTTTCGGCAATAGCATTAACGATGTTAACCAGCTGCTGCTAAGCGGAGCTGTGGATATTGCTTTTACTAACAAATCAGCAGTAGTTTTGCATCAATCTTTAAAATATTTTGAAATTCCGACAGATATTTACAAACCTATTCCGCAGGCAATGGTTTTAATAAAAAACAATGATTCTAAAATTGTTAGCGAAGCCCGCTTGTTCTACGATTTTATGAAATCTCAAAATGCTAAGCAAATTCTAATAAACTCTGGATATTTAATCCCTTAGATACCCATGATAGACTTAACCGCCTTTGCTATAACTTTTAAAGTAGCTGCCTTTTCCACTGTAATTTTGTTGGTTTTAGGCATATATTTAGCCTGGTGGCTTAGTTTTTCCGCCTCAATTTTTAGCAAAACAGTTGAGGTGCTATGCTTAATTCCGCTTTTACTTCCTCCTACGGTTTTAGGATTTTATCTGCTGGTGGCATTTAATACAAACTCACCCATCGGGGCATTCATTTATAAAACTCTTGGATATTCTTTAACATTCAGCCAATTAGGATTAATAATTGCCTCCGTTATTTACAGCCTGCCCTTTATGCTGCAGCCTTTGCTTAATGCCTTTAGAAAACTTCCAGAGCAGCTTATACAGCAAGCCTTAGTTTTCGGCAAAAGCAATTTCAGCATATTATGGTTCATCTGCATTCCCTCAACGATTCCCGCAATTATTTCAGGGTGCATTTTAAGTTTTATGCACACTGTCGGCGAGTTCGGCGTAGTGCTAATGATTGGCGGCAATATTCCTGGCAAAACTCAAATGGTTTCTATGAAAATTTATGAAGAAGTGCAGCTGTCTAATTACAGCACCGCCCATTTATACGCGGTTATTCTAATCATCTTCGCTTTTGTTTCTTTGTTTTTATTAAATTTTATCAATAAAAAACGAGAATATTAATGTTTCATTGTAATCTGCAATATCAATTTCCTAATGCTGAAACTCTGCAAATAGAATTTGCTATGAAGCAAGACGATATTCTGCATTTAAAAGGCAGCAACGCCTGCGGTAAAACTACGGTTTTCAATTTAATTAATGGCTTTTTAACTCCTAAAACAGGGGTAATTGAGCTTAATAATATAGTGCTTTTTGATAGCCGTCTTAAGATTAATATCCCTGCAAAAAATAGAAATATCGGCAGAGTGTTTCAAAATCATTATTTGTTTCCCCATATGAGTGTGAAAAAAAATTTATATTTTGCGAATAAAAATTCCGCTTTGCTTACTTATTTAATAGAACAGCTGAATTTACAACCATTATTAAAAAAATTTCCTAGAAATTTATCAGGAGGACAACAGCAGAAATTAGCCATTGTGCAGAATTTAATTAATAACCCCCAACTGCTGCTGCTAGATGAAGCCTTTTCTAACCTAGACTGGCAGACTAAAAATACTATTAAAACAGTAATATTAGATAGCCGCATTCCAACTATAATAACCACTCATAATAATGAGGATACTGAGAATTTTACTACGAAAACCGTTTTGCTTGGTTGAAGCTGATTTCTTTATGATATAATTTTATATAAATATATTGACCTTGCGTTAGCAAGAGTCAGTTTTTAAGATAGTAATCCTCTATTATTCAGTCCAATAAATTACTTCCCCTGCCTTGCTCTTATCCCTTTTTCAATTTCGCGCCATTTGGCAACCTCTTTATTATGGTCTATAAGGTTGGTGGTGAAAATGTGTCCGCCTTTGCCATCGGCAACAAAATAAAGATAGCCGGTTTTTGCTGGAAAAAACACCGCCCGCAAAGATTCCCTTGAAGGATTGGCAATTGGTCCTGCTGGCAACCCATACATAGTATAAGTATTATACGGATGCACGGTAGTTAAATCTTTTTTAGTTAAGCCGTCCGCCGATAGTTTTCCCAAGCCGTAAGCAACCGTTGGATCTGACTGCAGTTTATAGCCTGCCCTAAGGCGGTTAATAAAAAGTCCGGCAATCATTTCACGTTCGCTGGCAATCCCAGTTTCTTTTTCAACCATGCTTGCCAATGTTAAAGCCTGCTGCTTATTTTTAAAGGGTAAATCGGGATTGCGGGTTTCCCACAAATCATCTAAATATTTCTGCATGGAATCCGTAGCTCTATTAATAAGCGAAGCCCTAGTATCTCCCCTGCTGAAATAATAGGTATCAGGCATCATGCTACCCTCTTTTACCATAAAAATATCGCCTACTAAATTAGGATTGCTGGCAATAAGCTGCAAAAACTGCTTAACAGTTTGCCCTTCAACCAAAGTAATTTTATGATAATAAATATTTTTAGGATTGGTAATGTAATTCACTACCCTAATAAGATTAAGATTTCTAGGAATTAAAAATTCACCGGGAATTATATCCATACCGCTATTGCTTAGCTTTAAATAAGCTAAAAATAATTCCTGCGAACGAATCACATTGTTTTCAGCAAGCATTGCAGCTACTTCTCTGCCGCTGGAATTTTTACTGATGGTAATTAGTTTATCTTCATCTAAAGGCGAACTAATAACAATAAAAAATATTACAAAGACAGCTATAATTAATAGTGTTAGAGTGAATAAAATTTTTCTCAAAAGTTTTCTTTTCCTCTTACTTTAATTAGTATAAGAGTAATAGTTAATATTACTCTTATACTTAAGTTTTACTTAGAATACTTCTTAAAAATTAAAGTTCCGTTTGTGCCTCCGAAACCAAAAGAGTTAGACATGGCATATTGAATATCTTTCTTTTTAGCAGTATGCGGCACCAAGTCTAAATCACAGCCGTCATCAGGATTATCAAGGTTTAAAGTAGGAGGAATAACCCCTTCTTCTAAGGCTTTAACGCTGAATATTGCCTCAACCGCTCCTGTGGCACCCAGCAAATGACCAGTCGCCGATTTCGTAGAAGAAATAGATAATTTATAAGCATGATCGCCGAAAACTTTTTTAACTGCAGAAATTTCAGCCTTATCGCCAAGTGGAGTTGAAGTTCCATGAGCATTAATATAGCCAATATCTTCATTTTTTACGCCGCCGAATTTAAGTGCTCGCAACATACATCTGGCAGCACCTTCGCCGCTTTCAGACGGAGCAGTAATGTGATGGGCATCGCCGCTAGTGCCGTATCCTACAACTTCACCATAAATTTTAGTCCCGCGATTAAGCGCATGCTCTAATTCTTCTAAAACTAAAACCCCTGCTCCTTCAGCAATTACAAAGCCGTCTCTATCTTTATCCCAAGGTCTTGAGGCTTTAGCAGGATTATCATTAAAATTAGTTGATAAAGCCTGCATTCTTGAAAATCCAGCCACTCCTATAGGATTCACTGAGGATTCTGCCCCGCCGGTTATCATGGCTATTGCCTCGCCGTCTCTAATTAATTTATAAGAATCACCAATAGCATGCGTGCCTGTAGCACAAGCTGTAACTACAGAAAGATTCGGTCCTTTTAAGCCATATTCAATAGATACATGCCCTGAGGGTAAATTAATTAAAGCCCCCGGAATAAAAAATGGACTGATTTTTTTATAAGTATTTTTATAAAGATTATTTTTTTTATCTTCATCTAAAAAGATGGAATCCTCAGGAAGTTTTTCTTTTATTAAGGCTTCCTCAGGAATATTATCCACAAGAATTGCATCTCTTGCTAAAAGTGCAGAATTTTCATAAATAGTTTGCAAACCGCCGATTCCTGAACCTAAATGCACGCCGAAATTTTCTTTTTCTTCCTCAGTCAAACTGCTGAAATTAGCATCAGTCATTGCCTGCCGTGAGGCTGCAATAGCATAGGCAATAAATTTATCGATTCTTCTTAATTCTTTCGCCGACACCCATTCTTCAGCCGTCCATTTGCCATCAGCATAGCTTCCTAAAGGAATTTCTCCAGATACATGCGATGGAAAATTTGAAACTTCAAAACCGCTAGTTCTTCCTATGCCGCTTTTGGCATTAATAAGATTGCTCCACGCCGCATTAACGCCTACGCCTACCGGAGAAACTATTCCCATTCCTGTTATAACAACTCTTTTCATTGTATATCCTTTAAGTATAAATGATTCGCTAACCGTTAGTTTAATTGATAATTAATAATTAAGCAAGAAATAAAAAAGGAATAGCATAAACTGCTATCCCTTTAAATCTTAAAAACTAAAAATTTAATAGTTTGGATTTTTTATTAGGAGCTTTACTGCAAAATGTATAAAAATACATAAGCAGTAAAGCGACAACATAGAAAACCAAAATATTAAAGTTTAGATTCGATGTAGGTAATTACATCTTGAACTTTCGTTAATTTTTGCGCATCTTCATCAGAGATTTGCACGCCGAATTCTTCTTCCAAAGCCATAACTAACTCAACTGTATCTAAGCTGTCGGCACCTAAATCTTCACTGAAAGATGCTTCTGGAACAATTTTAGATTCTTCAATACCTAATTGTTCTGCTACTATTTTCTTAATTTTGTCAAAATTATTATCACTCATATAAGTCTCCTTAATATATGTTTAATTGAGTTTAAAATCTCAATTACTGTTTGAATAGTAAAACAAATAAATTATTTGTCAACCAAAAAATTTATTAATTAATGGATACCGTGTCGCAGCACGGTATGACAAACCTTTAATTATATTAGTAGTGTGTTTTGAACTCAATATTCTCCTTTAAACACTAATTTAAGCTATAGTTTGGAATTTCTAGTAGGAGCTTTTACCCCGAAGCATATTAAACATATGTGAGGGGTAAAGCGACACTCTAAAAAACCAAAATATAGCTTAAATCATTACCATGCCGCCGTTAATGTTGATGGTTTGCCCCGTAATATATCCTGCTTCATCGGTTGCTAAAAAGGTTACGGTATTTGCAACATCTTCTGGAGTTCCCATTCTATTAAGCGGCACTGCTTCTAGCAGTTTTTTCTTTTGCTCTTCAGTTAATTGGTCGGTCATTCTTGTAGCAATAAATCCTGGGGCTACGGCATTAACTGTAATGCTTCTATTGGCAAATTCACGGGCAAGTGTTTTAGTCATGGCAATTAGTCCGCCTTTGCTGGCAGAATAGTTAGCCTGTCCGGCATTGCCCATAACTCCTACTACTGAAGCGATATTAATTACCCGCCCATATTTGCGTTTCATCATTTTAGATAAAACTGCTTTAGATAGTAAAAAAGGAGTAGTTAAATTAATAGCGATGACATCGTCCCAATCTTTTTTTGGCATTCTAATTGATAGGGTATCTCTAGTGATTCCTGCGTTATTAACTAAAATATCTACTTTTCCCATAATTTCTTCAGCTTTTTCGGCTAGGGCGTTGACATTTTCTTCCTCTGTAATATCAAAACTTGGCAGAATATGAACTCTGTCTTTAAGTTCAGCTGCAATATCTTTAAGGAATTCTTCTTTAACATCAGACAGTCCAATAACAGCCCCCTGCGCGTGCATGCTTCTTGCAATTGCCTTGCCAATACCGCCGCCGGCTCCGGTTATTAGAACCGTTTTCCCGCTTAAATTAAATAACATATGTTTTCTCCTATTATTAATTTAATTCAATTTTTACCATATCATAAGAAAAAGATTTACTCAATATTAATTATTAATCGTTTTTAATCAACCCCTCAACAAATGTTTCCAAATCTTTTGGCTCAGTTAAATTGATTCTAACAACAGCCGAATCCACCCTTTTCATAAGTCCGCTTAAAACTTCGCCGTTGCCAACCTCAACAGTGGTATTAACTCCTTTAGACACCAAATATTCCATACTTTCACGCCAGCGCACTCTTCCTACAATTTGCTCTACCAGCAGTCCTCTAATTTGATTGGCATCACTTACTTCCGTTGCCAAAACATTAGAGATGATAGGGAATTTTGCCTCATGCATTGGAGCCTCGTTTAAAGTTTCTGCCATAATTGTAGAGGCAGTAAGCATTAAAGGACTATGAAAAGCCCCGCTAACCTTAAGTTCTTTGGCTAATTTTGCTCCAAAATCTTTGGCATTGGCAATTAGGTTTAAAATAGATTCCTTATGCCCGCTAACCACAGTTTGACCTTTACAGTTATCGTTTGCTATTACCATAATTTCATTAGGTTTTTTGGTTTTATCAATTAATTCTTGAACCTTAGAAATATCATCAATGCCGATAACCGCAACCATAGAACTGAAACCGCAGTCGGGACAGCTAGATTTCATTGCCTCACCGCGAACCTTTAGTAAATGTGCAGTGGTTTTAATATCAAAAATTCCGGCAGCACAAAGGGCAGAATACTCGCCCAAAGAATGTCCTGCGGCATAAGAGAAATGATCTTCTAATTTAAGATTAAATTCTTTTTTAAGCGTTTCAATTACAGCGATAGAGCAAGTCATAATCGCCGGCTGGGCATTTTCTGTGGCTTGAAGGACTTCTTCCGGACCTTCAAAAATAATTTTAGTTAAATCAAAGCCTAAAACATCGTCTACCTCTTGAAAAACCTCTCGGGCGGCAGCATATGTATTATATAATTCTTTTCCCATGCCTACAGCTTGGCTTCCTTGACCCGGAAATAATAAGGCTCTCATTTTTTCACTCCATAATTGCAATTTTTGATACAGGATTATATCATAAAATCATAAAAAATGCTAAAAGTTCTTGCGGTAAAATTACTTTTAATATAGAATAAACATGAAAAACCCAGTTTAGGTAATCTAAACTATACTTTTTTCAAAGTTGAACGCAATCCAATGGGAAAAACTATGTTATATGAATATATATATTTATTAAGAGGTGATTTATCACCAAATCAAGTGCAAGAAATTAACAATAAAGCCATTGAAGTTATTAATAGCTTTGGCGGAACTGTGCATAAATCTGAACTTTTAGGCTTAAGAAATTTAGCTTATAAAATTAAAAAGAACAAAAGAGCCAGCTATGTTCTGCTGCAGTTGAATACTCCTTTTGAGGGCGTTAAAGAACTGCAAAGACTGCATTCGGTTAATGAAAATGTTTTAAGAACATTAAATTTAACTATAGAAAAATTAGAAGATGCTCCTTCTCTTTTAATGAAAACAGAAAACTCTAACAGCGAAGGCGAATCTAGTGAAAAAGATTTTTCTAAGGACGATAAAGATATAGATAATATCACCCTTAAAAACATCAACTATAAAAATTTAGATTTAATTAAAAAATACACCTCAGAAAGAGGAAAAATTCTGCCAAGAAGATTAACCATGGCAACGGCACAGCAGCAAAGAGACTTAGCTCAAGCTATTAAAAGAGCAAGATTTTTAGCGCTGATTTCTCCGCTTGATAATTAATTATTAATTTCTTGATTAGCAAATATAATTTTGCTAATCAAGATTCTCTTGAATTGTTTTAAATAATATTTCTTTTATTTTTTTAGATTTTCTTGTTTTTGAAAATGCCGTGTCAATTTGAAAAACTATCTTACTTTTAGCTTCTATTTTTTCGTAATAATTTTTTATTATGCTTTGAAAGTCAGCACGATTTGAATCATCTAATTTGTTAATAAGCGGTTCTAATTTTAATGCTAAAAATGCAAATTGCTGAGTTATATTTTCAGAAAGCAGTAAAAGTTTTATAAACTGTTCTTCAATATCAAAGCTATTATTGGAATTAGAATTGTTTTCTTGATTCGTATTATTCATAAGCACCTCTTATCTTAATTATAATTTACATGAGCGGGACATTCAAATCTCTCGCATACTATAAGAGTGAGATTATTTCCTCGAAGGGTATTATATTCTCTGCTCTCCCGCCCATATAAATTTTATATGTATAAGAGACGCCATATATAATACTATATAGGCGGTCAGTATGCAAACAATGGGATTTGACACCCAATTATATTATTAAATAATTATGCCAGTTTGTCAATTGTATATATTCTTTATCTATGTCAGATAATTTCTAAGCAGTTCTTACTTTTTTTACTTCTTCTTCCAACTTTTCTCTTGATTTATAAGGTATGATGTTATCAAGTTCTTTACTTATATCTCTTTTAACCAAATCTAAATCAATATCCGTTTGAATATTTAGAAAAAACCCATTGCTCATGCCAAAATATTTACATAGCCTTAAGTCTGTATCTAATGTTATCCCTCTTGTTCCTTTAAAAATATCATAAATGCGAGTTGCAGGAACTTTAATTGCTATCGCCAAAGCATTAGCAGATATTCCCAAGGGTTTTAAGAACTCTTCTTCTAAAAACTCCCCAATGTGTATTTCTATATACTCTTCTTTTTCTATCATTTTTGCTCTCCTATTATTAATGATAGTCTACTATTTCAACATCAAAAGCATCACCATTTTTAAAACTAGTTATCATTTTTCTTTACGCTTTTGATTGCATGATTATAATATAACGGAAACCATTATTATAAATCAATTATCAATTTTTATTGTGATATAAAGCAATTTGTAATATAATCTAATGCGGATATTTAAAAAAGGTTAGCAGCTAATGAAAATAGTAAACAGCATGTTTTATTCAGTTTTTTCAGGAATGATATTCTTTGCCATTCTTTTGCTTGCCGCCTCAAACGATATTAATTTTTTAAGTTTTATTTTATTGGTAATAGTTCTGCTGCCAGTTTTTCTATCGGCATTTTGGCAGGGTCTTATTTCATTTTTACCAATTATCATAACATTAATCGTAATTGCCTTTTTTGCACCAGAGCTATCGCTTTTAATAGGCATAACTTTTATTTTACCAGCTATTTTCCTATCAGCAATAACTTTAAGATTTAAAAGCATCAGCTCGGGAAATATTCTTGCCGCTGCTGCACTTTACAGCAGCATAATTTGTGCTGGGATTTTAATATACTACGGCTTTATTAAAAATCTTAGCATTCATAATATTATTTACGATACCATTACTTTTCTTTCCATTTATGCTAACCAGTATATCGGCGAAGAGCTTGAAAGCATTAAAAATTTACCGCAACAGTTAGAAATTATCGCTTTTATACTGCCAACCATAATAACGGTAGTATATATTGTTTGGCTGGTTTTTAACTATCATTTGGCACTGCATATTTCTTTAAAATCTAAAATTATTCAGAACAAAGAAGTGGTTTTAAAATACGATCTGCCCTCTGCCTACACCTATATTTTTATTCTTGTGGTAATTTTCTCACTATTCACTCATAATTTTCTTGATAATCAACAAAATTTATATTATATTTTTTACAATGTATTGTTTATTTTATGTTTTGGATACTTTTACACAGGCTTCACTTTCTTATGGAATAGAATAAAAAGCCGCAATAGTTTTTTTATAAATATGCTATATATCGTATTTGTGGTAGTAATGTTTATTGAACTGATTGCTGTGTTCAGCATCTTAGGTTTTATAATTGAAACAAGAAGAATAATGTTAAAAAGATAGTTTTTTAGAGGAAAAAAATGGAAGTAATTTTATTACAAAGAATCGCAAAATTAGGACAAATCGGTGATATTGTAAATGTTAAAGACGGCTATGCTAGAAATTTTCTAATTCCTAGAGAAAAAGGTCTGCGGGCAACCGAAGCTAACAAAAAAGTTTTTGAAACTAAGAAAGCTGAGTTAGAACTGCAAAATCTTAACTTAAAAAAAGAAGCTGAAGCAGTTTTTTCTAAAGTTGACGGCTTAAAATTAGTGCTGGTGAAAAGTGCTGGTGAATCTGGGTTTTTATATGGTTCAGTAAAATCGCAAGATATTGCAAAATCTTTAACCGATGAAGGTTATTCTGTAAATAAATCGCAGGTAGCTATTGCCGATCCTATTAAATCTTTAGGAGTTTATGAATTAACTTTAGATCTGCACCCGGAAGTTCATGCTAAAATTATTGTTAATGTGGCTAGAAGTGCGGAAGAAGCTGAAGCACAATTAAACGATTTTGTTTCTGGCAAATCTAAATCGCACCTTACTAAAAAAGATCTTGAAGATGAAGCGCTTTTTGAAGCTCTTGAGAATATTGAGCAAATAGAAAAAAATCAAAAAGTTAATGTAGAAAACGCTATGGATTCTTTTGAAGCTGAAGATTCTCAAAAGTAATTTGCCGCAGTTTATTATCTAAATAAAAAGCATTAAAACAATACCTGTTTTAATGCTTTTTTATTATCAAAAAATACGCAATAAAATATTAATATTTCTAAAAAAACTTGTTTTACCTCCCCTCCCTATGATAGTTATAAATATATGATTAGATTTTGGATATTTTTTAGCAGCTTTTTTTTTGGTGTTTAATTTTTTAAATATTCAAAAATCTTATGCTGAATTTTACTTCTCGGCTGGAGCTTCTTTAAGCAATAATACCAACGAGATTATCAATAACGGTAAAGCTGAGCTTTACCCTAATTTTACTGTTAATTCTTCGCAGTCTAATAAAGAGCTCATTTGTGAAAATTGCTATCTTTGGGATACTCCAGGAGGAATAGAGTTTGGTAATTTATATAATACGAAAACAGAAACTAATAATTTTTCGGTATCATCTTATAAAATAAAAGCCCCCAATACTCCATCATATACTTTCGCCATAGGCTACATATTTTTGAACAACTTAAGAGTTGAAGGAGAATTTAGGTTATCTGGCATGAAAAAAAAACTTGAAAATCTGCAAACTAAAATTAATTCAAATGTAAATATTCAAAATATTATTGAATGCGGTGCCGCCAGCAGCGGACCAGGTATTAATGATTCAGATATTCCAAGATGCAATGAGCTATTTTCAACACTTAATACTGAAGAAAATTTTGATAAAAATTTTTATGATAACTTATTTAATTACATTGCTAATAACAACGGAGAAACTCCTTACATTTCATTTGCAAATAACATTAACTACTACTTTATGAATGTTTTATACGATATTCCCGTTATGAAATATTTCGGCTTGTTTTCTGGAGTTGGTGCGGGCTGGGCTACTATTAAACTAACATCTAATAGCAATACAACTATAAATCTTAACGGCAGCAGCTACTTTTATGCCTATCAATACAAACTTGGAACTTATTATATTCCTTATAAATCTCAGCATCTCCGTCTGTTATTTTCTTTTACCAGCGTTAACTCTATCGGTAATATTAAGTTTAATAATTTTAATGTTAAGCCAATCTCACAAAATAGCATTGATTTTAGTTTGATGTATATATTGTAGGCAGCCATGAAAATACTTACATTAATATTTTTGCTTGTCTTTACATCTTTAGTTTTAAAAGCTGCTGATGGCAGCGGATTTTATATAGGCGGAACTGCTGGATATACATTAAACAGCAATATTAAAGTAGGCAGCTTTAATCAGCAAAAATCTTTGCATCAAACTACAATTTATGAACCCTGCACAGAAACAAACCCTTGCCGACCTACACAAGGAGGGAATTTTACAGAATTTGCTATTAAAAATACCAGCATTGATAATTATAACAGCATTCTTAAAGAAATTAATTTTCAGCAAACAAACGCGCCAATATTAGCACTAAGCGGAGGCTATACTTTTAAAAACTTACGATTTGAAGGCGAAATTAAAACTATTTTTTTAAAGGTTAAACCAAAAAATTATATCTATGATATTTCCAGAACCCAAGATTACGAAAATATTATAGGAGTTTTCTGCCATCAATCTGGAAGTTTTAATAATACTTGTAAACCAAATGGAATTAATAATATTGATAAATGGATTTATACAACCATATCAGGCACCAATGAAAATAATTTCAATACTATGGTAATAGATTCTTCTTTTGATACACCCTTCTTTTCTACTGATATTGACAGAGAGTTATTTGTTAGCAATAGCAATCCTCTAAATGCTAATAATTATTTAGGATTTATGAATATCATATACGAACTGCCGCTTAGCCAAAGTTTCAGTTTATTTACTGGAGTTGGACTTGGCTATGGCGTAGCCATAATAGATATGGGTAATATAATTGCTAAAACCCAAATTACCTATCCAGCCTATCAATATAAAATAGGAACTTATTATTCTGTTGATGAAAACATAGATATTACTCTTAACTATTCTAACATTAATATGATAGGCAGCAGTAAGATACTTAGCGGTAATAATTTTCAATCTGTGGATATTGGATTAAGATATAACTTCTTTAAAAGAAACCCTACTTTTTATGACGACTACAACTACAGAAAAATTTTCAGTCTTCCTATATTTAAAAAGTAGCCTTGCTTTTTTATGGCAGTTAGGCTACAATAATCCCTATGAAAAATCCTACAAAAGAAACACATAAAGATGCAGTAAAATTCTCTAATATTGAGGCGGAAAAATCTTTATTAGGCTTTTTAATTATCAGCAATAATTTCTTCGAGGAAATTTCTGAAATAATATTTGAAGATGTTTTCTTTTTAAAAAAGCATCAGCAGATTTTTAACATTATTAAAACTCTGTTAGATAAATCTCAAGTAGCCGATATTGTTACCATCTCTAATTTTTCTTCTTATGCTCCCGAGTATAAAGATATTACCTTTGATTACCTGCTAGACCTTACTAATTCTATAGTAAGCACTGGCGGACATAAAGATTATGCCAATCTGCTATACGATTTATACATTAAGCGGCAAATTCTTGAATTGCAGAATAATATCAGCGATTATCTGCAGGAAGATGATGAGTCTGCAAACCAAATTTCTAAAATTGAAAGAGATATTTTCAGCCTGGCTGAAAAAGGAAGTATTTCTAAAGACAGTATGGATTTTGGCAGCTCTCTTGAATTAGCTCTAAACGCTGCAAAAATTGCCTCGCAATATAAAAACGGCATCTCAGGCGTAACCACAGGATTGCGTGATTTAGATAATAAGCTAGGCGGCTTGCAGCGGTCTGATTTAATTGTGCTAGCCGGCAGACCTTCTATGGGAAAAACCGCCCTTGCTACTAATATCGCCTATAATGCTGCAGAAACTTTTTCTAAAAAAGGCAATCCGGGTGCGCCAGTTGTTGTTTTCTCATTAGAAATGTCTGCAGAACAAATTGCCAGCCGTATTTTATCTTCTGAGGTTGGCGTATCTAGTGATGCTTTGCGCAAAGGCATTCTTAGCGATTCTGATTTTGAACGGCTGGCTGCTGCCGTGCAAACTTTAAAGAATATCCCAATTTTTATTGACGATACCGCCAGCCTTACCACCACTATGCTGCGCACCAAATGCCGCCGCCTTAAAAGGCAGCACGGCATTGGCTTAATTGTAATTGACTATATTCAGCTGCTGCGCGTAGATAGAAGAATAGACAGCCGCACGAATGAGGTCAGCGAAATTACCAGAAGCCTTAAAGCCATTGCTAAAGAACTTGATGTGCCTATTATTGCCTTATCGCAGCTAAGTAGAGCCGTAGAAACTAGAGATGATAAAAAACCAATGCTTAGTGATTTAAGGGAATCGGGATCTATTGAGCAAGACGCCGATGTGGTTTCATTTATTTTCCGTGAGGAATATTATCTGCAAAGAGAAGAACCGCAAATGCGCAAAAGCGATGAAAATGAAGATGCTTTCAAAAAGCGGTATGAAAACTGGCAGCAGCGGCTTAATACTGCAAAAAACAAAGCAACTGTTATAATTGCCAAAAACCGTCATGGCGCCATCGGCAATGTTGACTTGCAGTTTAACGCCGTGCGGACGCAGTTTGTTGATTTAGATAAATTCCACGATCCCCGCTAACCTCCTTCCCCCATAATACTATTATGTCTTTACTTAATTTTGCAAAAACATAAATAATATGCTATGCTTAAGCATTATAATTTAACTGTTTGGTCTAAAATGCTTAAAAATCCTATTATATTAGAAACACTCAATAAATACGGCACCTGCTTGGTTATTGACAGCCAAGCTATTGCTGCAAATTACAATTTAATTAAAGAACAATCTAATGGCGCTGAAATATCTTGGGTGCTAAAAAATAATGCCTACGGACTATCGGTAGAAAATATTCTGCCAATTGCCAAGCAAGTCCAATGCCAGCATATTTTTGTGGCAACCCTTTTAGAAGGAATCCATATTAAAGAAATTCTCAGCGAAAATTATCAGCCGAATATTTATATTCTAAACCCTATATTGCCAGCACAGCAAAACGAATTACTGGCAAATAATTTAATTCCAGTGTTGAATACTTTGCATCAAATTGAATCCTGGAACAATTTTGCAAAAAGCAAAGCCAAAAAACTTCCTGTCGTTCTACATATTGAAACCGGCATCAATCGTTTGTCGCTTATGAGAGCTGAAATTATGTATTTGCATCAGCATAAGGAGCTTTTAGAAAATTTTGATATTAAATACATTATGTCGCATTTTGCTACTGCCAGCATTAAGCACACCGATGTTATGGAAAAACAATACAATGAATTTCTTGATTTAATTAAATATCTGCCGAAAACTAAATATTCCTTATCGGCATCGGACGCAATTTTTGTTGATAAAAAATTCGCCTTAGATTTAGTGCGCCCAGCCATAGCCCTTTACGGAGCAGTAATTGCAGATATTGATAAGCAGTTTATGCAGAATGCGCTTTATCTTTACAGCACTATTCAACAAATAAAAATGCTGCAGGCAGGTGAAAAAGTTGGCTATGGACATCTATGGGAGGCAAAAAGACCCTCTAAAATCGCCACTCTATTCTTAGGCTATGCCGATGGCATTCCAAGAAGCCTTACTGCGAACACTAAAGCAAATATCAGCGGATTTTTATGTCCTATAGTTGGCTGCATGTCAATGGATTTAACCACAGTTGATATTACCGATTTACCAGAAAATTTAGCCGTAGAAGGCGCTGTTGCTGAAATAATAGGTGAGACCATTAGCTTGGAAAATTTTTCTGCTTCTACTAACTCCCTAGACTGCGATATATTAAACCGCTTAACCCGCCGGTATCCTAAAATAGTAATTTAACATGGCAAAAAAATCTACAGTTTTTAAGTGTCTTCAGTGTGAGGCAACTTTTCCTAAGTGGAGCGGACAGTGCGATAACTGCGGGGCATGGAATACTATTGAAGAAGTTGCTAATGCCCCACTAACGCAGTTTGCTAAAACATCTTCTCTACAAGGATCTCCTAATAAAATTACTTTTGCCAATTTAGCAGAAGAAATTAAAGTAATTCCAAGGTTTTTATCAAATATTAAAGAATTTGATAGAGTTTGCGGCGGCGGCTTAGTGCTTGGCAGTGCTATTTTAGTTGGCGGCGATCCGGGCATTGGAAAATCTACCCTTTTAATGCAGGTAATTGCCAATTTAAGCAAGAAGCATTCATGTGTTTATTTATCTGGAGAAGAATCCATAGATCAACTAAAAAGACGGGCACTCAGATTAGATGTTATCCACGATAATCTAAAAATCGCCACTCATACTTCGCTTGTGGATATTTTATTTTCTTTAGAAAGCATAAAACCCGAAGTTTTAATTATAGATTCCATTCAAACCATGTATTTAGAAAGCGTTAGCGGCATTCCTGGCAGCGTATCGCAGGTAAGGTCTTGTGCCAACGAGCTGATTAACTTTTGTAAAAGACAAAATATTACCGTAATTATGATAGGTCATGTAACCCGCGAAGGTCAAATAGCCGGACCAAAAGTGCTAGAACACATGGTTGACAGTGTGCTATATTTTGAAGGTGAAAAAAATAACAATTTTAGGATTCTACGGGCGGTGAAAAACCGCTTTGGAGCAACCGACGAAATTGGGATTTTTGAAATGAGCGAAAAAGGTCTGCAAGAGGTAGATAACCCTTCTGCCCTGTTTCTGCACGATTACCTTACTAATATTAACGGAACTTCTGTATTTGCCGGCATTGAGGGACTGCGACCTATTTTGGTAGAAGTGCAGTCGCTGCTTGTGCCAACAGTTTTTGCCTCTCCCCGTAGGGCAGTTGTGGGTGCTGATGTTAATAGATTATCTATGATAACTGCCGTGCTGGAATCGCGCTGCGGCATTTTATTTTCCAACAAAGATATTTATTTAAATATCGCCGGCGGGTTAAAAATTACCGAACCAGCCCTAGATTTAGCCATTGGGGCATCTATAATTTCTTCATTCCTTGAGGTTGCCATTCCAGTGCGGACAGTATTTTTCGGCGAAATAAGTTTATCGGGGCAAATTCGTGCTACAAGTCATATAGAAAAACGCCTGAGTGAGACAATGCGTCTAGGCTTTGAAAAAGCCATCATTCCTAAAATTCCTAAAAAGCAAAAAGCATTAATTAAAGAAGAAATTTTTGCAAACCTTGAAATTATTGAAATTAATAACATCACCGACTTAATTCGTATTTTGAAAAAATAATTTACATAATTATGGTTGACATGATTGTATAAGTGTTTTATTATTTATAAAATATTGGAGATAAAAAATGAACAATTTTTACTCTACTATTCAGGTAATATTAGCAAAGCTGTAGGCGCAACGCCTCTTTTTTTGATAAATTTGAAAGGTCGGGATTATTGCTAACAAATACTTTAACCCAATTATAGTCAGTTTTAGAATATTCCCTTAATATCCAGCCGATAGCTTTTCTTATGAAAAAATCTTCATGATGTTTAAACTTTTGGCAGATATGGGCGAGATATTCAGTATCTATATCTTTTTTATATTTCATTTGAAAAATAATGCAAGTTCGCAAAAGCCATAAATTATCGCTGTTTTCCCATTTATCTAAATAGGGCTTTCTTTGATATGGTGGTAGTTTAAATAATACCATGCCAATAATGTTAGAAGCTATAACATCTACACTATCCCACCAAGAATCGTGCAAAGTCATTTTTTCTAGCATTGATAAATGGCTTTCATTTAATTTTTTGGCACTTTTTTCCAGCAGATATAAAGCTAAATACTGATATTCTCTATATTCTTTGTAATATAAAGTATCGGCTAATTGAACTATTTCTTCAAGAGATGGATTGAATTGCTTTAATAATTCAACCATTACATTTTTAATCAGCGGTTTTTTAATTCCCAAAAACTTAAATTTATAACGCATATATGCAGTTTGACAAACTGCATCCGTTGGATTTTTTAATTCTGCAAATTTTTGTTCTATGAAATTTAACATTATTTTAGATATTATTTAATCATAACTACTAAGATTGCTACAATTGCAGCAAACTGGGCGAAAAACATTCCCACTAACAGATTAAATTTAGTGCTGATACGGGCATCTAAATCTTTAAATTTATCTTCTAGATTATCCATTCTTGAAGCTAAAAGTTCTATTTTAGCTTCTAGCCTATCTATCTTATTATTTTGCTCTAACTCAATAGTTTTAATTTTAGAAGATAATTTCTCTATCTCAATATCAATTTTTTTGTCTAGCTTATAATATGCTTCTAAATCTATATTGACAGATTTAGGCTCTTTGTCTGCTAATTCTTTCATACTACCTGCTTTTTCAACGCTAAATCCATATTCATTTTCAAACCATACTTTTACAAGTTTTACATATTATATACAATTTAAAGCGATTTAGCAAGACTATCAAATTTTAAGAATTCACTTAATATCTGTTTGGTTTTAGACAGTTCAATCATATTAGGACCATCGCTTGGGGCATTATCAGGATCTTGGTGGACTTCCATAAAAATTCCAGCCACGCCAACTGCCAGTGCTGCCCGACCTAACACGGGAGCAAACTCACGGTTGCCGCTAGTTTTATCGCCGCCGCCGCCGGGTTTCTGCACCGAATGGGTAGCATCAAAAATTACTGGATAACCGGTTTGAGCCATAATCGGCAGTCCGGTCATATCTACCACTAAATTATTATAGCCAAAAGACGCTCCTCTTTCGCATAGCATAATATTTTTATTGCCTGTGGATTCTATTTTCGCCACAATGTTTTTCATATCCCAAGGGGCAAGAAATTGTCCTTTTTTAACATTAATAGCTCTTAAGGTATTGCCTGCCGCTAAAAGCAAATCAGTTTGACGGCATAAAAAAGCTGGAATCTGTAATACATCTATCACCTCAGCAACCTCAGCACATTGCTGCGGTTCATGCACATCAGTAATTACAGGAACCTTAAACTTATCTTTAATATCGGCAAAAACTTTTAAAGAATCACCCAAACCCAAGCCGCGCTTAGCACTTACTGAGGTGCGATTGGCTTTATCGAAAGAACTTTTATAAATAAGATTAATTCCAAGTTCGCGCGTAATTTTTACCAACTCACCGCACATAAACATGGCATGGTCTTTACTTTCTAAAACGCAGGGACCAGCCATTAAAGTAAACGGCAAATTATTAGCAATATTAATATTATTAACTTTAACTATGTGATTCATGATTATTCTCCAAAGCTGCTTTTACAAAAGAAATAAATAATGGACTTGGGGCAAATATTTTAGATTTCAATTCCGGATGGAACTGCACGCCAATAAACCAAGGGTGGCTATCTTTTTTTAATTCAATAATTTCAGGCAGCAAGCCATCGGGCGACATGCCGCTAAACATTACTCCAACCTTTTCTAGGGCTTCTTTATACTTAATATTCACCTCATAGCGATGGCGATGTCTTTCTTTAATTAAATGCGAATCGTAAATTTCAGCGATTTTAGAACCCTCTTGCAAAACACAATCGTAAGACCCCAACCGCAAAGTGCCGCCCATTTGCGAGTTTATATTCCTTTTTTGCAGCTCACCATCTTGAAGCCATTCTTCTATTAACCCGACAACCGAAGTGCCGCTTTGTGAAAATTCGCTGGAGGTTGCATCTGCAATATTTAATAAATTACGAGAAGCCTCAATAATAGCCATCTGCATGCCAAAACAAATTCCTAAAAAGGGAATCCTATTTACTCTAGCATAATGAACCGCCTTAATTTTACCCTCAACACCGCGTCCGCCAAAGCCTGGAGCTACAATAATACCATTAATATCTTGAAAAATTTCTTTATAATTAACATTTTCGCTTTCAAAAATTTCAGAATTTATCCAGCGGATATTAACCTTAGTGCCTGTATAAAGCCCTGCATGCACCAAAGCCTCGCTAATAGATTTATAAGAATCCTTAAGACTGACATATTTTCCTACTAACGCCACCGTAATTTCATGCGTATAGCTATCAATTTTGTGCTCTATATCCTGCCATTGCGATACATCTATTTTTGAATTTTCTATGCCGAAGTGATACAGAACTCTCTCGTCAATCCCCTGCCTGTGATAGCTAAGAGGAACTTTATAAATACTGCTTAAATCTCTCCCTTCAATAACATCTTTAATATCGACATTGCAGAACAAAGCAATTTTTCTTTTTTCTGCTTCGCTAATAGTGTGGGAGGATCGGCATAATAGAATATCCGGCTTAATCCCTAACGATTGCAACTCACGCACAGAATGCTGCGTTGGCTTAGTTTTAATTTCATCGCTGGTTTCTAAATAAGGCACTAAGGTAAGGTGCAGGAACAGAACATTTTCATGTCCCTTGTCGTTAGCAAACTGACGGACTGCTTCTAAGAAAGGCGTGGCTTCAATATCGCCAACCGTGCCGCCGATTTCGCAAATAACAAAATCTTCATCATGCAAGTCTCTTTCAATAAAAGCCTTGATTTCATTGGTAACATGAGGGATTACTTGAATAGTTTCACCTAAATAATCGCCCCTTCTTTCTTTTTCTAACACATTGAAGTAAATTTTTCCGGCACTAATGCTATCATTTTTATTGGCTGTATTGCCGGTAAATCTTTCATAATGCCCTAAATCTAGGTCGGTTTCTGCACCATCGTCCAATACAAAAACTTCACCATGCTGAATGGGATTCATTGTTCCTGGATCAACATTAAGATAAGGATCCATTTTCTTATTTCTAACTTTATAGCCGCGAGCTTTAAGCAATGCTCCTAAAGATGCTGAAACTATCCCCTTTCCTAAAGAAGATGTAACCCCGCCTGTAATAAAAATAAATTTCAATTTTAATAAACCCTCAACAAAAAATAATTACACTATATATAGTGCTAAAATGCCAAAGAGGCAACTGAGAAACGCAAAATATTGCAAATTTTCTATAATTTTGAGGATTTTGCTTTTATATCATGAGTTTTACTAAATAGCATACCCATAGTATGTGAGGAGTAAAACGAATGAATAGAAATGCAAAAAGACCAAAACTACTTATTGCCTAATGGTGCTTGCGGCAACCCCGATTCTTTCTCTATTTCCGCAATATCTTTTGGTGTTTTTGGCGCTGCTTTTTCATCCTGCATTTTTTGAATTTGCTGTAACAAAGCCTCATCATTAGATCTTTTATTAATATGAATCGCTCCAATAACAATACTATTTACGAAAAACAAAAAACCTAAAATAATTGTAATTCGGGTTAAGGGATTTGCAACCATTGACTTAGGCGAAAAGAAAGAGTTATAGGTATTAGTGCTTACCAGAGATGTTCCTCCTTCAGTTTTTTGAAACATTACTACCAAAATAAGCAGTATGGCTACAATAAATTGAATAACATAAAAAATTGTCAGCATCTTAGTTTTTCCTTATAAATTTAACAATTTATGAATTTTTTATTTCACTTCGTTCAATAGAACCAAGTTTAATTTTGCTTTGCAAAATAATTTACAAATTATGCGGTTTGCTTTTATATCAGGAATTTTACTCCATATCATACCCATAGTATGTGAGGAGTAAAACTCATGAATAGTAAATGCAAAAAGGCTAAATTGCATCTATTATTTTGCAGAAATCTTCAGCTTTAAGCGAAGCCCCGCCAATTAAGCCGCCATCAACATCGGCAATCGCCAATATTTCCTTAGCATTATTAGGATTAAGCGATCCGCCATAAAGAATTCTAGTGTTTTGGGCAAAAGCATCTCCCTTTATTGATGCTAAAAACTTACGAATTGCCATATGAACTTCAGTTATTTCTGCAGTGGTTGGAGTAAGCCCTGTGCCAATCGCCCATATAGGCTCATAGGCAATTACCGTATTCTCTGCCGTCGCCAAAGCGCTAAGAGAGTTTTTAATTTGATTTTCCACTACCGCAATAGTTTTATTCTGCTTGCGCTCCTCTAGGGTTTCACCGATACACAAAATTACATTAAGATTGTTTTCTAAAGCAGCTGTAGATTTAGACTGCACTATTTCATTGGTTTCACCATGATTAGCTCTTCTTTCAGAATGCCCTAATATTACATATTTACAGCCAATATCAGTAAGCATAGCTGCACTAATATCTCCGGTATGAGCACCTGATTTATTAAAATGGCAGTCTTGTGCTCCTACTTTAATTTCAGTATTCTTAGTGTATGAAATTACGGCAGACAATAAAGTAAACGGAGGGCAAACCAATATTTCAGCTCCTTTATCGCCATTTTTACTTATAAAATCGTTAATTCCATTAATTCTAGTTTTAGAATCTTCAATTGTGCCATTCATTTTCCAATTGCCGGCAATTAAAATCTTTCTATTCATTATGCTTTTATCCTTAAATTTTCTAATGTTTAGATTATCATAAATTTTTTAATATTGCAATATTTTCAATTGTGCTATATAGTTATAGTGTTTAATATAATTGATTAACGAGAAATTACATGAAAAAAACCAAATCTAGCCCTATGGAAAACGCTACTGCAACTAAAAAAATTTCCGTAAAAAAAATTGGAATTTTTATAATAATTCTACTGGTATCACTTAGCATGATTCCTTGGGTAATTAGCGGCAAGGGCTTTACAAGCAATACCGATGACAACAAATGGATAGTGGTTGGAAGTAAATACACCGTTGCTAATGTTATTTTAGGCGAATATTCAGCCTTTGTTCAAAAAAATTATTACTACATTCAGCAAAATCCTTATATGCTTATGCAATATTTGAATAATTTAATTTCACAGCATATTAATACTTTGCTATTTGCTAATGAAGCAGAAAAAATTGGCTTATCTGTAGATAAAGATTTATTGCTGCGCTTAATTTCAGAAATTCCGGTATTTAAAAATCCTGACGGAACTTTTAATTCTGATGAATTCCGTGCAAGAGTTACCACTATTTTTGGATCTGAAGAAGCATTTATGGAAAATGTTACCAATAATATTCTTAGAGACCAGCTGTTAGAACCGATTGTTCCTCTTGTAAATCAGCCGTTTTTTGTATCTTACATAGATTTAATGGCTTTATCGCAAGAACGCACTATTAAATATATTGATATTCAATCATTGATTGTTAAATCTTCACTAAAAGCTCCAACTGATACTGATTTAGAAAAACTCCGCGACGAAAATAAATCTTACTTTACAACATTAGAAACCCGTAATGGTGAGTTTTTAATGGTGAATGTGAATAAATTAATTTCTAATATTAAAATTACGGATAGCGAGTTAAAAGAACATTACGAAAAAACTAAAACATCTTATTTAGCAACTGAAAATAGAACTATTTCACAGGTATCTTTTGAAACTAAAGAAGATGCAGAAAAAGCTCTTGCTGAACTAAAAGACGGTAAAAAAATCGCCAAAGAATTTTCAACTATAGATAATATTGATGCAAACTCTTTACCGGAAGATTTATCTAAGGCAGTTTTTAGTGCAAAATTGAACGAACTGCAAGGTCCAACTCAATCTCCTGTAGGCTGGCATATATTTAAAGTTACTAAAATTACACCGGCACAAGCTAAATCTTTTGTTGAAGTTAAAGATTTAATTAAAGAAGATTTATTAAATCAAAAAAGAACTGCCATTTTAGAAGAAAAAAGAAATGAAATTCTTTCAATGGTATCGCAAAATTTACCATTAAAAGAAATTGCAGCAAAAGTTGGGGCAACCTTTCAAGAATTTAAAGGCTTAACTGAAGCTAATGTTGTGGATAAAAAAATATCTGAAGAAGTTTATAAACAAATTTCTACTATAGAAGAATCACAAAATTCTGGAATAATTGATGATTCTAACGGTAATTTCTTTATTGTTCATGTAAATAATATTATACCGGCATCATTAAAATCAGTAGCAGAAGCTAGAAAAGATTTAACATCTCTATGGCAGAATAACCAAATTCAAGAAAAAAGTGTTGAGTTAGAGAATCAAATTATTGCGAGTATTTCTGCTGGTAAAAGCATAGATAAGTTAGGTTATCCGGTGCGTCAATTTAGAGGCACAATGGGAGATAATCATAGTCCTTTTTCTAATGAAACAATTGAGATTATTTTTACCTCTAATAAAAATATACCGATTGCTGGCACTTTGAAAAATCAAAATAGAATTGTGGCTGTAGTTGATAGTATAAAAAATAAAGATATTAAATACGATAAAAACGGCGTCCGCAATCAAGATGTTGTGAATTTTAACCACTATGTGAATCCTAATTACGCCCAATCATTCTTTGAAATCTATACTAGAATATTAAGCGAAAAATATAAAATCAAAATTAATGAAGATGCCATTAAAAATAGATTAGCTCCGCAAGCTGGGAATTAATTGTTTGCTAGAATTAATCTCAGTAGTAATTCCAGTATATAATACATCTAAGTTTTTGAAGAAGTGCTTAGATTCAATAATTAATCAAAGCTATAATAATCTTGAAATCATTATTATTAATGATGCTTCAACTGATAATTCTAGTGAAATAATAAACGAATATGCCTTAAAGGATAATAGAATAAAATCTATCATCAATAAAGACAATATGGGATGGTCAGAAGCAAGAAATATTGGAATAAATAAAGCTACGGGAGACTATATAACATTTATTGACTCAGATGATTTTATAAGTTTTGATAGTATTGAAATTTTATATACTTCTTTAAAAGACAATAATGTTAATTTAGCCATTCCACAATATATCCTGTTTGATATAAAATCAAAACATTTTTATAAAGACAGTTATCATAATAATAACTTTTTTATAAATGATCTTAATGAAATTAAATTAGTTAATAAAAATCATTTATTGAATAATTTAGTAAATATTAATGTTTCTGTGTTTAAACTTTATAATCTTAAAATTATAAAAGATAATAATATATATTTTCCTAAAAATTTGACCTTTGAAGATAGTGTTTTTTTCTACATGTTTTTATTACATGATAATAAAACAGAGGTGCTTTATGCGAATACAGCAGTTTATTTTTATATACAAAATAATTCAGCTATCACACAGAATAATAGTAAATTTGTAGATATTATGAAAATAAACAAACTTGTTAAAGATTTATTTATTAAGCACAATCTTTATGATAAATATTATAATAGCATTAATTATTATTTATGTAACCATATCTTATATTGGGGATTAACTGGAAAAAACAACTCTTTAAATAGGGATATAACTTACTTTAAGGAAGCCAGCAATTTTCTTAACCAAGAAATTGATAACAATTATTTAAATAATATCTTAAAACATCACCATAGATTTTACTATAATAAATTAAAGAAAATAAAACATAATTATAAAAGTTTTTATTATAAAATGCTTTTAAAAGATATTTATAAACAAAGTATTTTTAGTAAGATTATTAAACTGATTAAACTAATAATAAAAATTATAGGTAATTTAAGTATTAATAAGATTATAAAAATTTCTAGTCTTTTATTTAAAATTTTCATAGAATTTATTTCTTCTATACCAAAATTAACATATAAAATTTATAAAAATTAAAATTATGACAAGTCATATGCCACTATTAAGTATTATTGTTCCTGTATATAATGTAGAGAAATACTTACATCAATGTTTGGATTCCATAGTAAATCAAGAATATAAGAATCTTGAAATTATTATTGTAAATGATGCTTCGTCAGATAATTCTTTAGAAATTATTCAAGAATTCTCCAAGAAAGATAATAGAATTATCATTATTGACTGTAAAAAAAATGGCGGCTACGGTAAGGCTGTTAATTTGGGTATAGAAAAAGCTTCTGGAGAATGGATTGGTATTGTTGAAAGTGATGATTTTATCTTAGAGAGTATGTATCAAAAATTAATAGATAAAACTTCTAAGACTACTGCTCAAATTATAAGGGGAGATTATTACCAATATTGGGATAAAAGTAAGAATAAAAAGGAAAAATATGAAAAATACAATATTTTTAATAATCACAATATTAATTTGGATTCATCATCTGATTTAATAGTAAAAGACAATTTAAATTTATTCTATATTTCTCCTGCCATATGGTCGGCAATTTATAAAAGGGAGTTTCTATTAAGCAATAATATAAAAATAATTGAAACAAAAGGAGCATCTTATCAAGATGTTACATTCTTTATAGAAACCTTATTTGAAGCTGATAGAATCTATATAGTTAATGAGCCGCTATATTGTTATCGTCAAACTAATATGACCTCATCATCTAACTCTAAAGGAAAAGCTTTTGTTATTTTTGAAATTTACAATTTTTTAGAAGACAATTTAAAAAATAGAAATTGGAAAAAATTTACTAGATATAAAAAAACTCTATATTTTTCTTTTATTAATAATTATTATTATAATTTTTACAGAATTGCTCATAAATATAGAAAAGATTATTTAATCATTTGGAAAAAACAATTAGAAAATATGATTAATAATGGTTTAGATTTAACTTTAAATGACATAAATAGACAAAAAGAGCTAGAAAATATACTATACAAAAATCATAAATATATTCTACATTATCTGCTGTTTAAAAAAATTCTTTTACCTTTAAAAGAATATTGGATCAAACTAAAATATACTTTAAAATAAATTTAAAAAATTAAAAGGAACTTTACTTATTATATTTCATAAAATAACTATAGATATATTTTATAGAATATTAAAATAAGTTTTTTAGTTATATATCCTTTTTTGCTATTTAATTTATTATCTATACCTTTCTACAAATAAACATTTTTATTATGTTTTTCTAGGGTTTGTTTTATTTGTTGTAAAACTTCATCACTTGGGGGTTCAATGCCAACTAATGGATATGCTAATCCCATTTGTTCCCATTTATAAATACCCATAGTATGATAAGGCAAAATATCAATGCGTTTCACGGCTTCGCCTAGTGATTGAATATACAGGGAGAGCTTTTCCACATCTGCCATATCGTCAGTATATCCAGACACAACAACATGACGAATCCAAATATTCAACGGCATGTTTTTAATATAGTCGGCAAAAGCGAAAACTAAATCATTATGGCGCCCAGTAAGAATCTTATGCTTTTCATCAACCATATGCTTAATATCTAATAACACATAGTCAGTTTGGGCAAGGACATTTTTAACAGAATCGGTTAACTCCACACACCCGCTGGTATCAAGTGCTGTTGTAATGCCTAAATCTTTACATCTTTTAAATAGTTCTTCAATAAATTCAGCATGAATTAATGGTTCACCACCGCTGGCAGTAATCCCACCCTGTCCTTGTTTAAAAAAAGGCAACCCTTTTTGGACTTGGCTTATTATTTCATCAATAGAAATTTCGTATCCAGCATGTTTATCCCAAGTATCACGGTTATGGCAAAACCTGCACCCCATTACACAACCTTGAAAAAAAACAATAAATCTAATGCCCGGACCATCAACAGTCCCCATTGATTCTATAGAATGAATTCTTGTTTTCATGCTTTTAAATCCATTTTCATAAAATATTAGCTTGAATACTTTTATCTTACTAGATAAAGCATCCAAGCTAAATTAAATAAGTTTTAGGATTTTTGCTTTTTATATCACTAGCTTTACTCCTTACATAACGGATATGCTTTGGAGTAAAGCTAGTGATATAAAAAGCAAAAAGACCAAAACTTAATTCATGCGTTCGTGGAAAGTTCTATTTACCACATCCATTTGCTGTGCTTTTGTTAATTTAACAAAATTAACCGCATAGCCAGAAACCCTAATAGTTAACTGCGGATATAGTTCTGGATGCTCCATAGCATCTAACAGCATTTCTCTATTAAATACATTCACATTAATATGATGTCCTTTCATAGAAAAATATCCGTCTATAAAGCCGCTAAGATTAGAAGTTCTTTCCTCTTCAGCTTTACCTAAGGCTTTAGGCACAATAGAGAAAGTCCAAGAAATACCGTCCAATGAATGCTCATAAGGAACTTTAGATAAAGATATTGCCGCATTAACCGCTCCATTTTTATCTCTGCCATGCATAGGATTCGCACCAGGTGCAAACGGCTCGCCTTTTCTTCTGCCGTCTGGAGTATTCCCAGTTTTTTTACCATAAACCACATTTGAAGTTATAGTTAAAACTGATTGCGTTGGCATAGCATCTCTATAGGCTTTATGAGTTTTAATTTCATTCATAAACTTAACAACTGTATCATGAGCTATAGAATCTACTCTGTCATCAGCATTGCCGAATGTTGGGAAATCGCCTTCTATAACATAGTCTGTAGCTAAACCAGTTTCATCGCGCACAACCTTAACTTTTGCATATTTAATTGCCGATAAAGAATCTGCCACAATAGAAAGTCCAGCAATACCGCATGCCATAGTTCTTAGAATATCTCTGTCATGTAAAGACATTTGCAAAGATTCATAAGCATATTTATCGTGCATATAATGGATTTTATTTAACGCCCGCACATAAGTTTTAGCAAGCCATGCAATAAAAGTATCAAACTTAGCTACCACTTCATTATAATCTAGGTATTCACTAGTGATTGGCGCTAATTTAGGACCAACCTGTTCGCCAGTCATTTCATCGCGACCGCCATTTATAGCATACAATAAGGCTTTAGCTAAATTGCATCTTGCACCAAAGAACTGCATCTGCTTGCCAACACGCATAGCAGAAACACAGCAGGCAATGGCATAATCGTCGCCCCAATGCGGTTTCATTACATCATCATTTTCATATTGAATTGAGCTGGTATCTATAGATACTTTAGAGCAAAAATCTTTAAATCCTTTTGGCAGCTCGGTTGACCATAACACTGTTAAATTTGGTTCTGGTGCTGGTCCTAAGTTATAAAGAGTATGCAAAATACGGAAAGAAGTTTTGCTTACAAGAGGACGACCATCTTCACCCATGCCGGCAATTGATTCAGTTACCCAAACTGGATCGCCAGAGAATAGTTCATTATAATCTGGAGTTCTAAGGAATCTAACCATTCTTAGCTTCATTACGAAATGGTCTATATATTCTTGGGCTATTTCTTCAGTGATTAAACCTTTTGCTAAATCTCTTTGGATATAAACATCTAAGAAAGTGCTGGTTCTGCCAATAGAAGTTGCCGCCCCATCTTGATCTTTCGTAGCTCCTAAATAAGCAAAATACAACCATTGGATTGCTTCCTTAGCAGTTTCAGCAGGTCTGCCGATATCAAAGCCATAAAAAGATGCCATAGTTTTAAGGTCATTAAGAGCTTTAATTTGTTCAGCAATTTCTTCTTGCAGGCGAATATTTTCCTCAGAAAATTCTTCAGTTTCAATAGAAGATTTTTGGAACTTTTTGTCTTCAATCAATTTATCAACCCCGTAAAGAGCAACTCTGCGGTAATCGCCTATAATTCTGCCGCGTCCATAGCCATCAGGAAGCCCAGTAATTACGCCAGATTTTCTAGCTTTTTTAATTTCGCTGTCATAAACATCAAACACGCCGTCATTATGAGTTTTTCTATACTTAGAAAAAATTTCAATAACATCAGGAGACAACTTATAACCGTATGATTCACAGGCCTTTTCTACTGTTCTCCAACCGCCTTTCGGCATGATAGATCTTTTAAACGGAGCATCTGTTTGCAGACCTACAATTTCTTCCAAAGATTTATCAATATACCCTGCACCATGCGAGGTTAAACTTGAAGGATGCTCAAAATCTAAATCTAGCATTCCTCCTTTTTTAAGTTCTTGCTCTTGCAGTTTTTTAACTTTTTCAAAAAGGTTTAAAGTTTTTTTGGTGGCTGGCGCTAAAAAGCTGCCATCGCCTTCATATACTGTGTAATTTAATTGAATGAAATTTCTAACATCAATCTCTTTACTCCAGTTGCCATCTTTAAATCCTTCCCATTCTTTTTTCATTTCCATTTTCAATCTCCATTATTTTTTCAACTTTTACACTTGATTCCAATAACGATTGGCTTTTTTATCATCCACTTTTTATTATTATAACATTTTTTTCATGAATAACAAAATTTATTTAAAAAATAACAATTATTATTTTTTTATTTCATACACACACCATGCTCTAAAAGAATAATTTATAAACACTCTGCATTTTATATATTTATAGCCTTACCATAATAACTGGCTGTAAGAATTTCTTTTAATTCTTCAATGGTTGGATATCTTGGGTTAGCCCCTGTGCATTGATCGTCAAAAGCATCTTCAGCTATTTTGTCTAGCTTGCTTTTAAATTCAGCTTCACTAATGCCAGAACCGTAATCTTTTATAGCATAATCAATCCCTAAAACTTTACGGATTTCTTTCAGTTTGCCTAAGAAACTCTCAACTTTTTCATCATCAGTTTTTCCAGCTAATCCTAAATAATTAGCAACTTTAGCATATTTAGCTTTAACATTCGGATATTCATATTGCGGAAACACTCCCTGTTTAGCAGGATTATCGGCAATATTAAATCGAACAACATTTTCTAAAACCATAGCATTGCAAAGCCCATGCGGTATATGGAAAGCTGCCCCAAGTTTATGCGCCAAACTATGCGAAATTCCTAAGAAAGCATTGGCAAAAGACATGCCGGCAATGGTTGCCGCATTATGAACATTTTCGCGGGCTTTCATATTGCTGCCATCGCGATAAGCAATCGGTAAATTTTCAAACAATAAATAAAGCGCTTCCATAGCCAGAGGATCGGTATATGGTGTTGCCAGCATAGAAGCAAGCGCTTCTGTTGCATGAGAAATAGCATCAAACCCAGAAATAGCTGTTAAAGATTTCGGCTGAGTCATCACTAATTCGGTATCAATAATTGCCATATCCGGTGTAAGAGCATAATCTGCCAATGGATATTTTTCCCCAGTAATTTCGTCAGTTATTACTGAAAACGGCGTTACCTCAGAACCAGTTCCAGAAGAAGTAGGAATTGCTACAAATGTAGTTTTCCAAATATCTGGAAAAGATACAATTCTTTTTCTAATATCCATAAAACGCATGCTAATATCTTCAAAACTAGTATCTGGATATTCATACATTACCCGCATAATTTTAGCAGCATCCATAGGACTGCCTCCGCCTAAGGCAATTATTACATCTGGCTCAAAAGATTTCATTAAATCTGCTCCTTTATGAACCTCAGCCAAAGTTGGATCTGGCTGAACATCGCTAAATACACGATAATCTATTTTAATGCTTTCTAAAACACTGGTAAGTTTATCAAGGAAACCTAATTTAGCTATCACATTATCGGTAATAATAAATGCCCGCTGTTTGCCTTTTAAATCAGATAAAGCAAAAGGCAAACAACCATATTTATGATAGATTTTCGGAGGCACTTTAAACCACAGCATATTTTCTCTTCTTTTCGCAACCCATTTAACATTTAAAAGTTCCATTGGCGTAACATTACCGCTGAATGAATTTTTCCCCCAAGTGCCGCATCCTAAAGTTAAAGAAGGTTCTAGCATTTGGTTATACACATCGCCAATTGCTCCAAAAGCCGAAGGAGAATTTACTAATATTCTGCCTGTTTTCATTTCATCGCTAAATAAAGCAATTTTTTCTTTTTCGCTTTCTCTTACATATAATGAAGAAGTATGTCCTATACCTTCAAACTCAAGCAAATCTTTAGCTTTTTTTACTGCATCGTTAAAATTTTTAACTTTATATAAAGCTAAAATTGGCGATAGTTTTTCATAGGCAAAAGCCTCGTTCACATTAATATCAGATACTTCAGCAATTAAAGTTTTTGTATTTTTATCAACAGCAAAGCCTGCCATTTCTGCAATTTTAAAAGCAGATTGCCCTACAATTGCTGGATTTACATGCCCTTTCTTATTAGGAGCATCTTGAATTAAGAATATTTTTGCCAGCTTGCTTTTTTCCTCAGCGGAACAAAAGTGTGCTCCTCTAAGTTTAAACTCAGCTTTTACCGCCTCGTAAATATCTTCAAGCACAACTGCCGATTGCTCTGTAGCACAAATTACACCGTGATCAAAGTTTTTAGAAATTAAAATGGAAGATACTGCCTGCTTAATATCTGCTGTGGTATCAATAATTACCGGAGCATTCCCTGCTCCCACACCAATAGCAGGGTTTCCAGAAGAGTAAGCCGCATGCACCATAGAACTGCCTCCTGTAGCTAAAATCATATTAATATCGGAATGCGACATTAGGTTTGAAGAAAGTTCGGCACTAGGTTTTTCAATCCATCCTACAATGTTTTTAGGAGCCCCTGCTGCAAGGGCGGCATCGTAAGCTATTTTAGCAGCAAAAACTGTAGATTTTGCTGCCCTTGGATGCGGCGATAGAATAATGCCATTACGGGTTTTAAGCGCAATTAATATTTTAAAAATTGCAGTAGAAGTTGGATTCGTAGTTGGAATAATTGCCCCAATCACCCCCATAGGCTCAAGGATTTTTTGCAGTCCGGCGCTTTCATTATCTTCAAAAACACCAACCGTTTTCATATTTTTATACTTATTATATATATATTCAGAAGCAAAGTGATTTTTTATAACTTTATCTTCCATAACTCCCATGCCAGTTTCTTCTACTGCCATTTTAGCAAGCGGAATTCTTGCTTTATTGGTGGCTAAAGCCACTGCTTTAAAGATTCTATCAACCTGCTCTTGAGAAAAACCAGCAAATTCATATTGAGCTTTTTTTATACTTTTTAATACGGCATCTAGCTCGTTAGCATTAGAAATACTGTTAGAAACATTACTGCTGCTAGCAGAAGCATGAGCAATATTATTAGAAACATTATTGGTAGTGGCATTAGTAATAACTTTAGAAACATCAATAATTTGCTGCTTTTCCATCTTATTTACCCCTAAATTAGATTCTCTACTTAGTTTAAGTATATCACATTTATCACATCATGCAAAATTATTTGTAAGTTTTATTATATTGTGGTAGAATTTAGTGTAGTTGTTAATATATTAAGGAGGAAATTTATGAACGCTAATACAAAAGCTCTATCTCTTGCATTAAGCAATACTTTTGTGCTTTATGTGAAAACCTTAAACTATCATTGGCATGTGCGGGGCGATAATTTTTATGAAAATCATTTATTGCTGGAAACCCAATACAATCAGCTTGCCGAATCTATCGATTCTATAGCTGAAAAAATTGTTATGTATGGTGAAAAAGCTCCGGCAACTATGAAAGAATTTTTAAGCATTGCTACGCTTAAAGAAGCAGCTGGCACAGCAGCAGATGCCCCTGCTATGATTGCTGAACTAGCTGTAGACCATTCTAGTATGGCAAGCGGCATGCTTAAAGCAATTGAATCAAAAACTTTAGATCCAATCACTGAAGATGTTTTGTTGCAGCTAGTTCAATCTCATACTAAAGCAGCATGGATGTTAAAAGCCTGTAAAAAGTAGTTTTTTATAGTTAATTAATAAAAAAAATTGGATTCTGTTATAAGAATCCAATTTTTTTATTAATTTATATCATGAGCTTTGCTCTGCCGTGTAAAACATACATAAAAGAGTAAAACGAGTGAATAGAAAGACAAAAAGGTTAAATTTTTGTTATTTCACCAACAAGTTTAGAAATATCGCTTGGCATGAAAACCACAATTTTCTGCGAAGGGTTAGTAGATATATCTCTCATAGTCTGTAATGTCCGCAGATGGATTGCCGCAGGGCTTTTTGCTAAAATTTCTGCAGCTTCTTGAAGATTTTTAGATGCCTGCAATTCACCATCAGAGCTAATTATCATGGCTCTTCTTTCTCTTTCAGCCTCAGCTTGTTTTGCCATTGCTCTTTTTAGATCTTGCGGCAGTTCAACTTCTTGGATTCGGATAGCATCCACCTCAATACCCCAGTTTTTAGCCTCAGCAGATACAATAGATTTCAGTTCATCTCCAATTTTTACTCTTTCAGATAGAATCACATCTAATCCTTGATTCCCTACAGCATCACGCAAAGCAGCCTGCGTATATTGCGCCATAGCAAAATTAACATTTTGAATTTTTATAATTGCCTGCTCTGCATTTGCAACTTTATAATATACAACCGCATTCGCCATTACCGAGATATTATCTTTAGTAATAATTTCTTGTCTTGGAATATCAACAGTTTTGATTCTCATATCTACTTTTTGCATGGACTGAATACCTAAAGGAATAATCCATATTAAACCAGGATTTCTTATGCCGCTAAATTTCCCGAAAGTAAAAACTACACCCCTTTCAAACTGATAAATAACCCGAAAACCAGAAATAGCTATTAAAACTACAACAACTAAAAAAACTAATAAGATTAAATTCATTACCGCTTCCTAATAACTTTTACTTTAAATGATTTTATATTACAATAAATTTGATTTCATGTAAATTTATTTTTTGCTAATCCATATAAACAAAGGAATTTAACAAAAACCATCTAGTAATTTATTTTTCTATCAAAATTAATAAAAAAACATCAATATTTATAAAAAAAGATTTTTATTTACCTTTATCTATGATAAAATATTATTTATAAGCAATAAGTAATGGAGGGTAATAAGTTGATAGTTAGTTTAAAAGTTATCTTGGGAGTATTTTTAGTATTTATAGTCTTAAGCGCTGCAGTTTCTGCAAAAACCTATAATAGCAATACTTATAATTATTCAACCGCAAAATATGACAAAAAATCTCTAAAAAGGTTAGATCCAAACAAAGCTTCTTTTCATCCTTATGATTTCAATTATAATGTAGGATTCTTTCAAGCTATACTGCAGTCTATGATAAAGTAGTTTTTCTGCTAGTATACCCCAGCATAAAAAATCCACAAAATAGACTAATATTTTGTGGATTTTTATTTTTTAGCAAAACAATAATTATTTAGATTCTTTTTTACCTTTGCAGATATAGTTATCAATAGCTAAAGGATCTGGCAAATTAAAATGAATTCCCAGCCATACCATAACATAAGCCATAATATTTAAGAACATCCAAATGCTTTGATCTTTAGGAGCTCCGCTGGCAGAACTTCCCACTGCAAAAATTAAAATCAAAATGGCAAGCAGCACAGCCATGGGTTTTCTGCAAATACCTAAAACTAATAAAACTCCGGGTATTAATTCCCAAAAAGGCGTTAACCAACCAAAAGGTATTAAAATAAATTTTGGAAAAAATATTGATATATAACCAGGCACCGTAGATTCAGCTCCATGAAACTTATTAACGAAACTGTTTACAACGCCTACTTTACCACTGGTAAAAAAGCTCATTACTTTTCCATATCCAGAAAGAGCTAGCGAGCTGGCTATGGAAATTCTAAATATTGAAAAACCTAGATTCCCTATACAATTTTTCATTTTTTTCTCCTAAAACATATATTTACAAAATAAATATGAATACAACTAACTTTATAAATATATGTTTTATTTTGAGAAAAGTAATTGATTAATATCAAAAATATACTAGCAATAAATTATATATTGCAGACAACAGCATTATTTAGAATTTTTATTTAAGATATTTTCAAGTGCTAATGGATCTGGAGTATCTTTTAAAAGGCTTCTATAAACTAAATAATAACCGATAAAGTTTAAAAACATCCAAATATTCTGATCTTTAGGATAATTTGCCGCTTCTGTTCCAATACCAAATATAAGAAGAAGCAACAAAATAGCCACAGCAGCATATTTTCTATAAAAACCTATAAAAAGCAATAACCCTGCAATAACTTCCCAAAAAGGTGTGATATAAGTAAACGGAATTAGTATAAATTTTGGAAAAAATACTGCCAGCCATGGAGCAATTGTTGCATCTGGTCCATGAAATTTACCCATAAAACTTTTTAATAAACCGAATTTATCTGGATCGAATCCTGTAGCAATTAAACCGCCAAGTTTATTCCATCCTGCAATTAACATGTAAGCTCCTAAAGTCATTCTAAAAAAAGAAAAACCCATATTTTCTATTGTCTTCATCTATTTCTCCAAAAGTTAATTATTAAAAAATTTTAGTTTTAATAGTTTGAGCTTTAGATTAGGAGCTTTACCTCGAGGTGTATTAATACATAAAAGGTAAAGCGACAGCATATAAAGCCAAAATATTAAAGCTATCCTTACAGTAAATAAGGTATTGAGTATATTATATATACTTTGATATTATTTGCAATAATTGTTTGTTTATTTTTTAGCTTGCAATACAGCTACAAGAGATGTTCCAAATGGGATTTTTATTCTGCTAACTATAAACTTCTCTAAAGCAAGCCAGTTTTTAACTAGAGAATTAATTATAGGATTAACTGGTTTCACAACCGTAATTTTTTGTTTCTTAAAAATAGAAATTTTTTGTAACGATCTAACTGCAAGCATAGGAAAAAACAAAGAAATAAAAAAATAATTTAATAACTTTATTTGCAGTCCAGAATCTGCAATAACCTTTTTTAAAGCTTGACTTGTGTATCTTCTAAAATGATGATTTAAAACATCATGCTCGCTCCACATAAACATAAAAGCTGGCACACTAATAACAGCAATTCCGTTGGGTTTTAAAAGATTAAAAATTGTCTGCAGACTTGCTTTATCATCTTCAACATGTTCTAACACATCAAGAAGTAAAATAACATCAAAGCTATTATGAGAAAAATTGATTTCATTCGGTAATTTCCCATAGATAATTGAAAGTTTTTTATCTAAATTTTGTGATAAAATTTTTTGTTTTGCTAAATCTCGCGCTAACTCCTCCATTTCTACTCCAATAATAGTATCAAAATATTTAGAAAAATAAATCAGATTACCACCAGTTCCAGCTCCTATTTCTAAAACTTTTAACTCCCTAGAGTTATTTAAATCAATAAATTTAGATAACACTTTCTTTATTATTTGCTTTCTTGCTAAAAACCAAAAATGATTCTCTTCTAATGTTGCATGGGTTGTATATGCAGATGTTTCCATTAAATTAATTCCTCTTATTTTATTACAAGTATAACATATTTTTATTTATTTTATAAATAAAAAGTGTTAAAGTATTTAATATTAATAAATTTAAATAACAGAATTAAACTTTATGCTAAAAAAATTCTTGAAAGGAAACATAGTTTTTACAAATGAAAAATTATCGTGGATAAATGCGGTTAAACTATCGGCTAAGCCTTTGTTAGATAAAAATCTTATTAACGCAGGCTATATTGAAGAAATTATTAAATCTGTAGAAAAACAAGGATTTTATATTGTAATTTCACCTAATGTGGCTCTGCCGCATGCACGGTCTTTAAATAATGTTAATGAATTATGCCTATCACTTTTGGTATCTGCTGAAAAAATTAGCTTTGGCGAAAATGATAATATTCAATTAGTATTTTGTGTAGGATTCATAGATAATGACTCTCATATGGCAATGCTTTCAGAACTGGCAATTTTCTTAAGCAGTGAAGACAATCTTAAAAAATTACTAACAGCAAAAACAGAAGCTGATGTATTAGCTTTATTATAAACAGGAGAAATCATGAAAATTATTACAATCTGCGGACACGGCTTAGGCAGCAGTTTTATGGTTGAAAGTATTATTAAACAAATTTTAAGTGAAGAAAATCTTAATGCAGAGTTATCTCATGTAGATTTATCATCTGTCAGCTCTACAACTGCAGATATTTACCTTGTAGGCAAAGATCTAGCCTCTAGTGTAAATGTAGATAATCTTATAATTTTAAACAGCTTAATTGATAAAGCCGAAATTAAAGAAAAATTATTAAATAAAATCAAAGAAATTCAGTAGGTAAAAATATGTTTGCATTATTATTAGACATCCTAAGCATACCCGCATTGCTTGTAGGTTTGATTGTTTTTTTAGGGCTGATACTGCAGAAAAAGCCATCGCAGGATGTAATACTAGGAACTTTTAAAAGCATACTTGGATTTGTAGTGCTTGGCGGCGGTGCAACAATTTTAGTTGCCTCGCTTAATCCTTTCGGCGAAATGTTTCAAGAAGCCTTTGCTTTGCAAGGAATTGTGCCTAATAATGAAGCAATTGTCGCTCTATCGCTAAAAGAATATGGAAGTTCTACTGCCTTAATTATGTTTTTCGGTATGGTTGTGAATATTCTAATAGCTAGATTTACGCCTTTTAAATATATATTTCTCACTGGGCATCATACTTTTTACATGGCAGCAATGATTGCCGTAATTTTAATCAGCATGGGTTTAAACGGAACACTTTTAATTGCATCAGGAGCTTTAACTTTAGGAGCTGCTATGGTGTTTTTTCCAGCCATCTCGTATTCCGCCATGCAGAAAATAACTAACAACCAAAATATTGCGATGGCGCATTTCGGCACGCTTGGCTATGTGCTTTCTGCAGGAATCGGTAAAATATTCGGCAAACATTCTCCTTCAACTGAAAGTTTAAACCTTCCTAAAAATTTAGGATTTTTAAGAGACAGCACAGTAATGATTGCCCTTACTATGGGTGTTTTATATATTATTGTAGCAATTTCAGCCGGGCAAAATTTTGTGGAAACAAACTTAAGCAACGGACAAAATTATATTGTATTTGCAATTATGCAAGGAATAACTTTCTCAGCTGGCATCTATATTATTTTAATGGGCGTGCGTCTGCTTTTAGCAGAAATTGTGCCGGCATTTAAAGGAATATCTGAAAAAGTTGTTAAAAATGCTAAACCTGCCCTAGATTGCCCTGTAGTTTTTACCTACTCTCCAAATGCAGTAATTATCGGCTTTATTTTTAGTTTTTTAGGCGGATTAATTGGACTGTTTGTTTTAGGGCTTTTAAACTGGACTTTAATTCTACCCGGAGTTGTTCCACATTTCTTTACCGGCGCTACAGCTGCAGTATTCGGCAATGCTACCGGAGGCAGACGCGGAGCCATGCTAGGGGCGCTAGCCAACGGGCTTTTAATTACCTTTTTGCCGATTGCCTTACTGCCGGTTTTAGGTGATTTTGGCTTTGCTAACACCACTTTTTCAGATTCCGACTTTGCAGTGGTAGGCATTATTTTAGGATTAATTAATAATATTATTCATTAATAAAATTTTAAATCTCAAACAATACCCTTAAAAATTTTTACAAATTTAAATACATTAATAATTTTTCCTAAAACTAATTTCATTTTGCAATCATAACTAATTATGCTATGTTTTTTATAGTTAATAGGAGTTTATATTATGAGTAGAACAACCATTGTCGGCATTCAATCTTTTACAAAATTATTTTTTATAGGAATTGAAAATCATCAAAGTATGCCAGAAAAATTCAACAATGTAATTAATGAAAATTACACTAAATTAGAAAATTTAGTTAAAAAAGGAGCTCTTGCTATAAAACAAAGTAGTTTTTCTGCCGCCACATTGTGCATATATCATAGCGTGAATCCTACTGAACCTTATATGGCAGCTTTTGCCAATGCCATAGAAATAGACCCTCAAGCCAGTAAAAGAGAAAATATAGAAGCTCTGTTAGACGGCGATAAAACCATTTTAGCAGGCACTATTCCAGATCAAAAATTCATGCTTAAAGTTATTCATGAAGGATCACACGAAAGTTTAGGCAGTTCTTGGCAAGCTGCAGATGCCTATTTAAAAGAAAAAGGACTAGTAAGAGACTCCGGTTATTCACCATTTGAAAGATATGTTGTTATCAGCGGAGATTCTTCCATTACTGAAATATATATTCCTTTATTGGCTGATAAAAGATAAAATCATGGCTATTAAAGTTGAATTTTTTCATGATGTTATTTGCAGCTTTTGTTTTCCTATGTCGTGGCGCATGCGGCAAATTGCATCAGCAATGCCAGATATAGAAATTGTCCATCGCTCATTTGCCCTAGTGCATGAACCTCGTGATTTTAACAGCATGTTTGATTCTCACCATGCTGCAAAAGAAGAAATTCTTAAGCATTGGGAGCATGCTAATATTAACGACGATGGACATCGCTTTAATATAGATGGCATGAGAAAAACAGATTTTCTATTCCCATATTCTATGCCCGCCCTAATTGCAGCCAAAGCAGCTTATTTAGTTGGCGGCAATAATAGTTATTGGGATATTTTTGATGCTTTGCAGGAAGGTTTATTTGTAAAAAATCTTAATATCAGCGATACGGCAGTTATTGAAAAAATCGTTCAATCTACTAATATTAATTTTGCCGAATGGCAAGAATTTTTTAATAGTCCGCAAAGTCTGCTTGGTGTAGAGGAAGATTTGAGCTTAGCTAATTCTTACGGGATTACCAGCGCCCCTACCCTAGTAATCAATAAAAAATATGTAATTGTGGGAGCACAAAAATTAGAAACAATTATGCAGGGCTTAAATAAAGCAAAGTAATAATATTAATCTTCCACCAAAGCACTATGCAAAGTAGTAATACCATCCTCAAGATAGGCTTTCAAGCAAGTTAGCATATTAACCCAGCCGCCTTTGTTCCGCAGCATATTATAAATATCGCCATCAACAAAGCCGCGTTCAACCACAACTACTAAACTCTTATCTCCGTGGGATTCAATAGTAATATCTACTTCTCTTGCACCAGCACTCTCGCCCCATGTATATTTAATATGATTCCCCTCTGCTTCAATAACCTTTATAGGAATGCTGGCATTATAAGTTTTGCTTATAAGTTGGATAGTTTCGCCCGCAGCCCATCTAGCTGAGCTGCCGCCATCAAACCAGAATTTAGCAATTTTAACAGGGTCAGCAAATGCCTCAAATATATCATTCACACTTGCACTAATATACATTTGGGCTTTTACCTGCATTTACTTTCTCCTTTAATTTAACTTTCATCATGCTGGGCTTGACACGGCAGCATCCACTTCCCCATCATCATACCAACGAAAGTCGTATCCATTTGCAGAGTGCTGCAACATAAATTAGATTATCGTTTGATAGTTAATCCGATGGATACCAGCTTCGCTGGTATGACGATATATTTTAATATATCGGGAATCTGCCGCATAAATCTTTAACTTTTTGCGATATACTAGCAGCTACATTGCCATTTAGGGTTGAAGTTTCAGCATTAATATTTTTTAAAACTTCTATAATCATGCTAGCCACTGCCGATACTTCAGCTGTTCCAAAACCTCTGCTAGTTATAGCAGGAGTTCCTAAGCGAATGCCAGAAGTTTTAGATGGCGGCAATTTATCAAACGGCAAGGAATTTTTATTGCAGGTAATATGGACGCTATCTAAGATTGTTTCTGCCTGTTTACCATTAATTCCTAAGTGCGATACATCTATCATAAATAAATGTGAATCCGTTCCGCCTGAAACTACTGGAAATCCACAGGATTCAAATTCTGCTGCCATATGTTTAGCATTTTTAATAACCTGTTTTATATATTCTTTATAATCAGTACTCATCGCCTCAAAAAAAGCCACTGCCTTAGCGGCAATCACATGCATTAGCGGACCGCCTTGAGAACCCGGAAAAATTGCAGAATTAACTTTTTTCATGATAGCCTCATCATTGCTTAAAATCAAGCCGCCGCGAGGTCCTCTAAGAGTTTTATGAGTAGTAGAGGTGCAAACATGAGCATGCAATAGCGGACTAGGATATTCTCCCACCGCTACAAGCCCAGCAAAATGCGCCATATCTACCCACAAATAGGCTCCTACTTTATCGGCAATTTCCCGAAATTTCTTGAAATCTATAATTCTTGAATACGAACTACCCCCAGCAATAATTAGCTTTGGCTTATGTTCCATAGCAGTTTTTTCTACCTCTGCATAATCTATTTGCATATTGTTTTCATTTACTCCATAAGATACAGACTTATAAAGTTTGCCAGAAAAAGAAACACTTGCCCCATGTGTTAAATGTCCGCCAGCGTTTAAATCCATTCCCATTATCGTATCGCCAACATTTAATAGCGCCATATAAATAGCCATATTTGCCTGTGAACCACTATGCGGCTGCACATTGGCAAACTTGCAATTAAATAGCTGGCAGGCTCTGTCAATAGCTAGCTGCTCTATTTTATCTACCACTTCACAGCCGCCATAGTATCTTTTATTAGGATAGCCTTCCGCATATTTGTTAGTAAGAATACTGCCCTGAGCCTCGAGCACTGCCTTAGAAACAATATTCTCAGAGGCAATCAGCTCTATATTATGCTGCTGTCTTTGCAATTCCTCATTGATTAAATTTTTAATTTCATTATCACGAGATAAATCTTTATTTAAAAAATCAAAATTCATTACTACACCCCTCTGGCTATGGATTAATAACAACCCTGTAATATATTTGAAAAATCCAAATATATTACAGAATTATTGCATTGAAACTTATTTACTTATTAATAATAGCTAGTTCATCTACTCGTCTTTGATGGCGGCCGCCCTCAAATTTTTCTGCTACGAATAATTTTATAAAATGCACCGCTTCATCGGTTGACAAATAGTCTGCAGCCAAACAGATGGTATTGGCATTATTATGCTGCCTAGAGGTTTTAGCCACTTCTTCATTATAAACAAGAGCCCCCCTAATAAATGGAAACCTATTAACCGCAATACTAATACCTATGCCACTGCCGCATATAATTACTGCAAATGTATTGCTAACCTCCACATCGCCGTCTGCCTTTGCAACTTCTTTCAATTTTTTAGCTAAATCAGCTGAAATTAAAGGATAATCTACGGATTCTGCGGAATAGCAGCCTACATCAATAAAATTAAACTCTCTGCCAAGAGCAAGTTTTAAAGATTCTTTAAGCTGAAACCCTCTATGGTCTGATCCTATTACTAAATTCTGCATAATCTTTCCCTTTTTATACCATCTCGTCATGCCGTGCTTGACACGGCATCCATAAAACTATTATACACAAAATGCAAACATATAATATATAATACCCTGCAAATGGATACCGTGTCAAGCGCAGCATGACGATGGTATTAAAAATTAATCATGATAAAAACAAGCAACTGCCGAATTCTCTGATAATTTCTCTAACACTGGTTTTTCTATTCTGCATCTATCCTGCACTTTAAAACATCTGCCGGCAAAAGGACAGCCGGCATGCAAGTCTAACGGTGAGGGAATATCACCTTGTAAAATTATCCGCTCACTTTTGCTTGCAACTCCCGGAATTGAGGATATCAGGCTTTTAGTATATGGGTGCTTAGGGTGTTTGTAAATATCTTCACTTGCTGCAATTTCCATGAGATTCCCTAAATAAAATACCAAAATTCTATCGCTTATGTATTTAATTACCGATAAATCGTGCGATATAAACAACACCGACATTTTAAACTGTTCTTTTAAGTCTTTCAGCAAATTAAGTATTTGAGCTTTAATAGAAACATCTAAGGCAGAAGTTGATTCATCGCATATCAATATTTTCGGATTTAAAATCATCGCCCGAGCAATACCAATTCTTTGGCACTGTCCGCCAGAAAATTCATGGGCGTAGCGATTGGCAGCATTCTTATTCAGCCCAACTTTTTCCATAATGTCAAAAACCTTTGCCATTACCTCTGCTTTAGAAAGCTCTGGATAATATACTTTCAGCGGTTCGGCAATGATGTCTTTAATAAGCATTTTAGGATTCAAGCTCGCTAGCGGATCTTGAAAAATAATTTGAATATTTTTTCGCACCTCTTTAAGTTCACTAGGCTTTAATCCTTTAACATTTTTACCATTAATAATAATATCTCCCGAGATATGCCCATCACTCAACATCATAATGGCTTTAACAAGGGTAGATTTTCCGCAGCCAGATTCCCCCACAATCCCTAAAATTTCCTCCTCGCCTAAATTAAAACTCACTTTATCAACTGCTTTCAACGCAGCGGGAGAGCTAAAAAAGAAATTCTTTTTTATGCTAATATCAAAATTCACACTTAAATTTTCAACACTTAAAACATTACTCATATCCGCTCTCCTTATTATCGTATCTAAAGCAAGAAAAAGCATGAGTTTTTGAGATTTCTTGCCTAGTTGGCTTGCTTTCTCTGCAAATTGCCATGGCACTATTACATCTATCTTTAAAAGAACACGATGCTGGCTCACTTTTTAAAAGCGGAGGATTGCCTTCTATTAGAAATAATTTTTCACGCGAATCTTGATCTAATCTTGGAATACTTTTTAACAGTCCAATAGTATAAGGATGTTTTGGCGAGTTAAAAATTTCATCACGAGTGCCTACCTCCACAATTTCGCCGGCATAAAACACTGCAATTTTATCGGCAATTTCACTTACTACCCCTAAATCGTGAGTAATAAAAATTATGGCTTTTTTCATGCTTGTTTTTAGCTTATTGATAATATCTAAAATTTGTGCTTGAATTGTAACATCAAGCGCTGTTGTTGGTTCATCGGCAATAATAATTTCAGAATCGCTCATTAAGCTCATGGCAATCATAATCCGCTGCCGCATGCCGCCAGAAAACTGATATGGATAGTTATCAATTACTTTTTCTGCCTTAGGAATGCTTAGGCTGTTTAAAATTTCAATTGCTTTAGCTCTGGCATCAGCTTCGCTTACTCCTTTTTCTGTTAAAACCTCAGTTAATTGGGTTGATACCCGCAAATAAGGGTTAAGAGAAGTCATAGGATCTTGGAATATCATAGAAATGCTTGTGCCGCGAATTTTATTCAACTCGCTCGATGAAAGAGTTAAAAGATTTTTACCATGATAGTTAATTTCTCCACCTACATTGGCATTTTTTGCTAAAATCCCCATAATAGCTAGGCTTGTCTGCGATTTACCGCTTCCGCTTTCCCCAACTATTGCTAGAGTTTCCTCGTGATATAAATCAAAATTAACGCCATTAAGGGCATAAATTTTACCCGCTGCTTTGCCATCAGCACCGCCGCCGCTTAGAGTATTAAAATTGACTTTTAAATCTTTAACACTCAGCAGCGGAGTGTTATTTTTTTCATTTTCCATTTTTTTCTCCGCTATTTATTGGTTTGGTCTAGGGCGTCTCTAATACCGTCGCCGATGAAATTAAAGCAAAACAAAATTGTTGCTAAAAACACGAATGGCGCAAAAAACATCCAAGGGTAATCTTCAATTACCCGCGACCCTTCGGCAATAAGCACGCCTAAGCTAGTATTCGGTTCTTGCACGCCTAGTCCTAAAAATGATATAAAACTTTCTACCAAAATTACCTGCGGAATAGTTAATGTTAAGTAAATTATTACCGTAGAAAGCAGATTAGGTATAACATGGCGGCTGATTATTAAATGCGTTGGTAAAGAATAAGACTTTGCTGCCTCTATATATTCTTTATTTTTAATTGATATGGTTTGTCCCCGCACAATTCTTGCCATAGTAAGCCAGCTGATAGCTCCGATTGAAATAAATATCAAATAAATATTTTTACCGAACACCACCACTAAAATAATAATTAAAAACATAAAAGGCACAGCGTATAGAATATCTATTATTCTCATCATAATTAAATCAGTTTTACCGCCTAAATATCCAGAAATACTGCCCCATAGCACACCGATAGTAAGGCTTACCATTGAGGCAAGCAGCCCTATTATGATAGAAATCCGCACGCCCATCATTAAACGCACGAATAAATCGCGTCCATTGCTGTCTGTGCCGAAAATATGCCCTTGCGATATACTAGGGGCTGAGGGAAATGCTACATTCCAATCTACATAATCATAAGCATATGGACTAAACCAAGGTTCAATCATGGCAAGCAGAATAACTAGCCCTAAAATTAAAAGCGAAGTCATTGCCATTTTGTGCCGTTTAAAGCGAATTAAAGCATCGCGGTAAATACTGCTGCTGATTTGCAGTTTATCTAAACTTAAGTCATTAATTTTTTCTTTATTAAACATCATCAGCTTTTTCCTATTTATCTAATTTTACTTTTGGATCAAGATACGCATATAGAATATCTACAATTAAATTCATGGTAATAATTATAAAAGCATAGAAAATTACTAAACCCATTACCAAAGGATAATCTCTATTAAGTGAGCCTTGAATAAAATATCTGCCTAGACCTGGAATATCAAAAATACTTTCAATTACCACGCTCCCGGTCATAATTCCAGCAATTGACGGTCCTAAATATGATACAACCGGCAATATAGCAGGTTTAAGAGCATGCTTAAATAGAATTTTCCGCTCAGATAATCCTTTGGCATATGCTGTTCTTATAAAATTGGTTGATAATACATCCAGCATGCTTCCCCTAGTTATCCGTGCAATATAGGCAATATAAGGCAACGATAGGGCAATTGTAGGAAGAATCATATAAGAAACTCCATACCAGCCGCCTACTGGCAGTATAGCTAAATAAATGCCGAAAATTAAGGTTAATATAGGAGCAATAGCATAGTTGGGTATAACTATCCCAACCATTGCAAAACTCATAATAGAGTAATCCATTTTAGAATTTTGATGCAGTGCCGAAATTGATCCTAAAAATACCCCCAAAAGGACAGCAATAAACATTGCTAGAAAACCTAATGTCAGGCTGGTTGGAGCTGATTTATAAATTAGCTCAGACACTGTAAAGTCTTTAATTTTTAAAGATGGTCCGAAATCGCCTCTAATTACATTAAAAAGGTAATTAGTATATTGCTGAAACATTGGCTTATCTAAATCGTAAGACTTTAGAATGTTTGCACGAATTTCCTCACTAATAGCCCGTTCGCCGTCAAACGGACTGCCAGGCGCCATTCTCATTAAGAAGAACGAAGCGGTTATGATTATAAATAATGTTGGCACAAATATCAATAACCGTTTTAATATATAAGATACCATAAACCCTCTCTTTAAATAAATTTTTTAATACTTTTAAATTAATAATCGTTCATTTAGCTGCCATAATGTTTCATATAAATATTACATATATAATTTTATATACCAAGCACACTTTGCATTAAAATAAAAAAGGGAACACTCTTTTTTAAGTATTCCCTTTTTGAGTTTTTGCTAATAATAATTTATTAACTTACTTAACCTCCTTAAAGGAAATATATTTTGCTGGGTGAGTATTAGAGACATTTGGAATAAATCCTTCTATCCTATTAGAAACTAAATTATGACTCACATAATAGTAAATAGGAATATATGCAGCACTGTCTAATAATATTCTTTCAGCTGCTTTATAAAATTCGTTTCTTGCAGCCTCAGACGATAAAGTTTTAGCTTTAGCAAAATCGTCATCATATTGCTTGCTAGAAAACTTAGCATAATTATTACCCACACCAGTTTCACCAATATAAAGGAAAGAAGCAGGATCATCATAATCGGCAATCCAGCCGGCTCTGCCAATTTGGAAATTACCGTTTTGCATATCTTTATAATGCACGGCAACTTCCTTATTGGTTAAAGTATAGTTTATGCCAATATCTTTTAGCATATTTGCAACCGCTATTGAAACTTTCTTATGATTTTCTGATGTATTATAAGAAATTTCAACTGACAAAGGATTCTGCTCATTATAGCCTGCATCTAACAATAGCTGCTTAGCTTTAGCTATTCTTTCCTCTTTAGACATATTTTTAAAAGAAAATTCTGCCGGCTTATAATTTTTAACACCAATTGGAACAAAAGATGTTGCAGGAATTTCACCAGATTTTAAAACTTTACTGGTAATAAATTCTCTATCTATGGCTAAATTAATTGCTTCTCTAACTTTTGGGTTAGACATGATTTTATCCTTCATATTAATAGCAAAGTAATAAATACCCATATATGGAGAAACATCATACTGTCCTGGTAAATTGGCAGCTATCCATTCGTATTGATCGGATGCAAAATCATCGGCAATATCAATTTCATTTGAACGGAATCTTTTTAAAATTGCAGCTCTATCTTCTTGGGTATAATAAACCACATTATCAATTTTAGTATTGGCATTATTGTAATAGAACTCGTTTCTAGCTGCTTTAACATAAGACTGCGGCTTCCATTCCACAAGTTTATAAGCACCATTGCTAACCATGTTGCCAGGTTTAGACCATTCTTTGCCATATTTTTCTACCGCATGTTTCGGCAATGGGCTAAAAGTATAATGATGCAGCATAGATATAAAATAGCTGGTTGGATGTTCTAGGGTTATTTGCAAAGTTTTATCATCAATTGCTTTTACACCTAAACCTTCAACTCCAGCTTTGCCTGTATTATAGTCTTTAGCTCCTTTAATAACATAAAGCATTGAAGCATAAGAAGAAGCAGTTTCTGGATTTAAAATTCTTTTGTAAGCAAATTCAAAATCAGCGGCAGTTACAGGAATACCGTCAGACCATTTATTATCTCTTAAATAAAATGTATAAACTGTGCCGTCGGGGCTAACTTTCCAAGATTCTGCAGATTCTGGAACAGTTTCTCCTTTAGCATTTTTTGCGGTAAGACCAGAGAATAAATCGGTTAAAATGATATTTTCCCAAGTTCCTGTAGTGAAATTTGGATCTAAGGAGGCTGGCTCACCCATAATGGCAACCCTTAAAGTGTTATTAGAATCACTAGAATCGGATTTATTGTTAAATAAAAAAACTGCAGCAATAACTACTAAAACTATTGCAACTATCCATACTTTCCTATTCTTTAACATGCTATCCCTCCATAAATATAATAAACTATTATGCTATCATAAAAAAATTGCCAATGTCAAGTTATTTTGCGATAATTATATACATAGCAGACCGAGCTACAGATCGTCATGCCATTGCAAAACGGCATCCATAAAGTTATGATACAAATAAAATTTGTTTAGTGGCAGTCCTCTGCAAATAGATACCAGCTTTCGCTAGTATGACTAAATATAATAAAAATTTTCTTGGCTTTTATATTTATCTGTGTTATACTCTCAAGAATTTAAGCTAATATCAAAATAGGAAGGATTTATGAGTGAACACAATAAACCATACGATAATCACAATTATAAAAACTTCATTTGTCTTGAGAATCATCCGCTTGTTACCCACAAATTAACCAACATGCGCGATAAAAAAACACAATCTAAAGAATTCCGCGAACTGCTGGAAGAAATTACTCTGCTTGTTGCCTCTGAAGCTCTGCGAAACCTTAAGTTTGAAGAAAAACTGGTAGAAACGCCAATTGCTCCTTACAAAGGCATTAAGGTTAATACCGTAACACTAATTCCAGTAATTAGGGCAGGATTATCAATGATGTCGCCGCTGCAAAAGCTATTGCCAGACGCTAAAGTTGGTTTTATGGGGGTATCGCGCGATCACACCACCCTGCAGGCCCAAGAATATTATGTTAATATTCCAAGCATAGCTGATAATGAAACCGCACTTATATTAGATCCCATGCTGGCAACCGGAAATACTGCCGTGCATACACTAAACTATTTAAAACAAAGGAATGTTAAAAATATTATAATTATTGGAATTGTTGCTACCCCAAGGGCTTTAGATAATATTTTCGCTAAGCATGAAGACTGCTTAATTTATTCCGCAGGCTTTGATAAAGAACTGAACGACATGGGATACATAATTCCCGGATTAGGCGATGCGGGCGACCGAATCTTTAATACTTAAAAAATTCAAAGGGATTAATTTTTTAATCCCTTTTTATTAATATAGGCAGGCAATAAAAGTATAATTAACTTCAAACATAGGAGAAAACATGACAAACAAACTTTCAATTAAACATTATATCCTTGGATTGCAGCATGTGCTTGCCATGTTTGGATCTACAGTGCTTGTGCCCTTTATCACAGGGCTGGATACTTCAATCGCCCTGCTTTGTGCCGGACTTGGAACTCTTTTGTTTCAATTAACCACAAAAGGAATCGTTCCAGTTTTTTTAGGATCATCATTTGCCTTTATATCTGCAATGATTCTAGTATTAAAAGAATACGATATTACTTATCTTAAAGGCGGAATTATCGCTGCCGGATTATGCTATATATTATTTGCAGCTGCTGTTAAAATATATGGTCCGCAAAAAATCAAAAGTTTTTTCCCGCCAATTGTGCTAGGACCTATTATTATTGCCATCGGGTTAAAACTTTCACCAATTGCCTTAGAAATGTCTGGCTATAGCATGACTAACCCTAATTATACTCATTTAGTGATTGCCTTTATAACTTTGCTGACTATGGTTAGCATTTCTTTTTTACAAAAATCATTTTTCCGTTTTATGCCTATTATTGTGGCAATTTTTGTAGGATTTATTGTATCTATGCTGTTTGGTTTAGTAGATTTTAGCCATATCAAAGATGCAGCATGGTTTGGGCTATCTGCTAAGGCTATATCTAATATCTCCTCTATGCCGAAATTTAACTTAAGCGTAGTATTAATAGTAGCCCCTATCTCTTTAGTAACTTTTTTAGAACATCTCGGAGATATTCAAGCTAATGGTTCAGTGGTTGGCAAAGATTTTACAAAAGATCCTGGACTTCATAGAACACTGCTTGGCGATGGTTTATCAACCATGCTAGCGGGATTATTGGGCGGACCTGCAAGCACAACCTATGCTGAAAACACCGGAGTTTTAGCGGCAACAAAGGTTTATGATCCGCGTATTCTTAGAATCGCTGCAATCATGGCTGTTATTTTGGCTTTTATGGGAAAACTAACCGCACTAATTCAAAGTCTGCCTACTCCTGTAATGGGCGGCGTTTCTATGCTGTTATTCGGCTTGATTGCCACCATCGGCATACGCGTTATTATTGAGGCTAAGCTAGATTTTAATAACTATAAGAATTTAACCATACCTGCTTTAATATTAATTGTAGGAATTTTCGTAGATACCTTAAAATTTACTGAACATGTAGAATTTTCAGGATTGTTTCTCGCTACTATTCTAGGAGTAATCTTAAACAAAATTCTTCCTGAAAGATAATAACATAAGTTCCTAGAATATCCCTACCTTCGTTATGCCGTGCAAGCAGCTAAAGGCTTTGCGGCATAATGATGAGCTGTTTAGTTATCTTATTTTATTAAAGCCTTAACTTGTCTTTCCATGTTTTTGGCATTGGCATTGGCATTTATTCTGCTTTTTTCAGATATTGCAAATATTGCTATTGCAAGTGTTAATAAAACAATCCAACATATTTTTATCATACCTCTGTTGTTATCTTCTTTATTTTTTTTCTTATATCTTTTGATAAGATGATTTATTCTTCTGCGACTATTTCTATACATTATATTTATCCCCCTTATTATTGTTATTGATACTTATATAACCTACAATTAAAGTTTAAAATATAATTAAATAATGAAGCAATATTTTTTTTAATTTTTGATATAATATTGTGCGTTTTTTAGAAATTATGTTTAAGAATTTATTAATTGTGGTAATTTGTAAAAAATATCACACCGCAATAATAAAAATGCCGAATCTGTTGGCTAGTTCAATGGTTCTAAGTTCGTTTAGAATTATAGTAGATTCTGCTTCAATTACAATGCCAACAAGCCCAGCTTGTTTTGCCTGCAAAATAGTTTTATGACCTATTGTTGGTAAATCTACCCGCATATCCTGATGAACTTTTTTGACTTTAACTAAAAAAGCCCCGCCGATTTTAGAATTTTCTGTTTTGATTTTTAAAGAAAATATTAATTTTAAGAAAAAAATAGATATTTTTTTAAGAAAAGTCTCTTTTTTAATTAATTTTTTTGAGCGCAAAATTAATTTTGCAGTTCCCTCAACTCCTTCAACCGCTATTACAATATTCTGTTGAAAAATAAGGCTTTGCCCAATATCAAAAACACTTATTTTTTTAGCTAAATCAAATGCCCTTGCTATTTCCTCTAATTGTTCCTTAGATGGCATAACTTTTGTATAAACTTTCCTGCTTGCTAAGATATCTTCAGCAATATCTTGTGCGGCAATAATTTTAAAGCCATAGCTTTCTATTTCAGCGATAACTTTTGATAACAGACTATCGTCCCCGCCTATTTGCGAAAAATGATCTTCAACAAATTTTTTGCCGACATCATCTAATTTTAAAGAAAGTAAAGAAGGACGCAGAACCGACCCTACAAAAAGAATTTTTTTAACATTATGGTTTTTTAGTTTATTAATAAAATCACCAACCTCACCCATATAAAACCAAAAATTATCATAAGAATTTACAAGAGATTTCGGAGATATGCCCTTAATGCCTACCACTATAAAATTTAATCCCTTATATTTTGCCTCATTAATAACTCTAATCGGCAAATCGCCGCCGCCTGCTACAATTGCAATTTTTTCTTTAATAGGATTTATTTCCATAATTACATCTTAATTTTTATTATGCACCAAATCGCTCTCATCTTTACACGATATAATAGCAGCAATTAAGAGTTCTTTTTATAAACAGTGCAGATGCTTCTTGCTTTATCTGAGGTTAAAAAATCAATTAGAATTTTAATTCCTTTAGCGTTAGGGTTAAAAGATTTAAGTTTTTCTACATTTTCGGCAAATTTTGTTTCTTTAGAAAAAATAATATCGTAGGAATCAACTATCTCTAAAATTTCCTCACGAGAATAGCCTCTTCTTCTAAGCCCTACCAAATTAATACCATTAATTTCGCCAGTGTTTCTAACCCCTGTATAAAGAGCAAAAGGAATAATATCCTCAACCACTCCGCTCATGCCGCCAATAAAAGCACCCTCGCCAATACGGCAATGCTGATGCACGGCGCTGCCGCCGCCAATAATAACATTATCTTCAAGTATAACATGCCCTGCCAGCAAAACATTGTTGTCAAGAATTACATTGTTTCCAATGCTAACATCATGAGCCACATGCGAAGCAACCATAAGCAGACAATTATCACCAACTTTTGTAATACCTCCGCCGCCTGCTGTAGCCAAATGTATAGTTACATGCTCTCTAATTTGATTATTTTTACCAATAATAATTTTAGTCGGTTCACCTTTGTATTTTAAATCTTGTGATTTTACACCAATAACTGCAAAAGGAAAAACCACAGTGCCTTCGCCGATTTCCACATCGCCTTCAATATAAACATTCGCCATTAACTCTACATTTTCAGCAAGTTTTACCTGGCTTCCAACAATGCAGAAAGCTCCTATCTTACAGCTGTTAGGGATAACAGCTCCACTATGGATTATTGCGGTTGGGTGAATATTACTCATTTTTTAGTATTCTTCTTAAGTTAGGTTTTAAATTTATTGTATTAAATGCTTTAAAGATTAACTAACCTTCCAGCATTGCAGTTAAATTTGCTTCACAAACTAAAGCTCCATCAACATAAGCCTCACCACGCATTTTACAAATTTTTCCGCGCATTTGCACAGGGCTTACTTTTAAATGCAAAGTGTCTCCTGGAATTACAGGCTTTCTAAATTTACCGCCATCAATTGCCATAAATAATACAGATTTAGCGTTATTATCAATTCCTGCTTCTAACAAATAGTAAAGGGCTGAAGTTTGCGCTAATGCCTCAATAATTAAAACACCAGGCATGATTGGATAATTTGGAAAATGTCCTTGAAAAAATTCTTCATTAGCCGTAACATTTTTAATAGCTACAATCTGCTCGCCTTTTGTAAATTCCATTACTTTATCAACCAACAGAAAAGGGTATCTGTGCGGAAGTAATTTTTTTACGCCATTAATATCTAATACAGGGGTATTTTTTTCAGTCATTATTTTCTCCAAACTTATAAAATTTATCCTATTAAGATTTTGTTATTTCTGCAGCATCCTTTTAAAAAGAGCTTGCAACCGCCAAAATGAAGTGAAATTAATCGCCGGAACTCCTATTAAAGTAGCTCCTTTTTCTACATCATGCGATACTCCGCTCATGGGAGCTATCTGTGCACCATAGCCAACTTTAATATGCGGAGCAACACCAGCGCCTCCGCCCATTGATACATAATCTTCAACAATCGTGCTGCCGGCAATACCAACGCCAGATGCCAAAAAGCAATGCTTGCCAACAACAACATTATGGGCTATTTGCACCATGTTATCTATCTTTGTGCCCTCTCCTACAATAGTATCATTCAAAGCTCCTCTGTCAATACAAGAGTTAGCTCCAATTTCCACATTCTTTCCTATAACCACGCCGCCAACTTGCGGAATTTTTACATGACCGTCCTTATTAGGAGCAAAACCAAAACCGTCTTGACCTATTCTAACTCCGTCGTGGATAATAAAATTATCACCAATGGCAGCACATTTAATTGACACATTAGAATAAATATAACCATTGCTGCCAATTACCACATCATCATAAATTGTAGTATTAGCTCCAATATAAACATTATCGCCGATTACAACATTCTTGCCAATGCTTACAAAGTTAGAAATATGGCAGTTTCTACCGATTTTTGCACTTTCATGAATATCAACCATTGCACTTACTTTTTCAGTAATTTCCGGCAATGGATAAAGCTGCATTGAAACCTTGGCAAAAGCAAGGTAAGGATCGCTTACCACAACTAAGGTTAAACTAGATGGCGCTTTATCAATATATTTTTCTACAACAAAGCACGCCCCTGCTTTTGTGTTGCTGAATTGATCTAAATATTCAGATTTATTAAAAAATGAAATATCATTTACACCAGCATTTTCTAAAGATGATGCCGAATTTATTTGAAATTCGGCATCACCAATTATTTTTCCGCCAGTTAAATCGGCAATTTCTTTTAAAGTAAGAGATTTTATTGCTTTAAAAAATTTTGACACGGCAATTCACTATGCTACTTTCTTCAATGAAACTTTTGGTAATGCAGCATCTAGTTTTTTAAGCACTTCAGCTGAAATATCTTTAGATTGGTCAAAATAAGCTAAAGCCATAGAATTATAAACAATTTCAAAGTTTTTGGCTTTAACAACTTCAGCAATCGCTTTTTTAAGCTGATTTTGAATAGTATCTAAAACTTCATTGTTGTTTTTTTCAAATTCTGTTTGTTTTTGCTGATATTTATTTCTAAAAGCCTCTACTTTTGCTTCAAAAGCAGCTCTTTTGCTGTTAAATTCTGTTTCAGAAAGATTAGGTCTAGCATTAACCAAATTTTGCTCTTCTGTTTTTAAAGCAGCACTTTCTTTTTGAAATTGTGCCTCAAGAGCTTTTTTATTAGTTTCAGCCTGCGACTGAAAACTAGAAAAAGCCTTAGATTTTTGAATAACTGCCTGATAGTCAACCACGCCAAAATCAGCGGCATTAGCTGCAAAAGTTAATAATAAAAAAGCAAATATTGTATATAAAAATTTCATTTTATACTCCTGTTAAAGTAATACAGTATATCATATACTATTTTTAAATTATATAAAAGTTTATAATTTTTTATGCTATAATTACTTGAAAATAATTAGTATTTAGAGATAATCATGTATCCAATTAAATTTAATAATATTTTAAAATACCGTATTTGGGGCGGTAATTCCATAATGAAAAAACTCTCAAGGGAAAATAATACCAATTATAGTTCCATAGGAGAATCTTGGGATATTTCCGATAGAGACGGCGATGAGAGCATAGTAATTAACGGGGCATTAAAAGGATTAACTTTAAAAGATCTGCGGGAAAAATACGGAAAAACCATTTTTGGCAGCAAATTTGATGTTAGCAAACCTTTTCCTTTGCTGGTAAAAATTTTAGATGCCCGCGAAGATTTATCTTTGCAGGTGCATCCTAGAAAAAAAGATATTCCTTTTTTAGCAGGAAATCCGCAATCTAAAAGTGAATTCTGGTATATTTTAGAGCATGAAAAAGACGCCAAAATTATGGCAGGCTTAAAAAATGGTGTATCTAAAGAAGATTTTATTGCAAATTTAGAATCTTATAATTTGTTAAATTTTATTAATTTAGAAGAATCTCAAAACAATCGTCTAATTTATGTGGAATCTGGCACTATTCATGCTATTGGCGGCGGCAATTTAATTTTAGAAATCCAAGAAAACAGCGATACAACCTATCGTGTAAGTGATTGGGGACGGCTTGATTCTAATAGCAAGCCTAGAGAATTGCATATTGCAGAAAGTTTGCAATGTATAGATTTTGAAAATCCGCAGCAGGCAAAAATTACTGATGTAGATGTTAAAAGAAATTATACAGTCGTAGATTCCGATTATTTTACTACTAATAATTATGCCATAGAAAAAGAATTTAGTTTTACTGCTACTGAAGAATCCTGCTGTTTATTAAGCCTTATTAATGGTGAAATAAAAGTTGGTGCTAATAATGAAAGTATTGTTTTAGCTAAAGGAGATACTATTCTTCTTCCTGCTGGTTTAACTTTTATTATAAATAACAATGACAGTAAATATGCACATTTTTTAATTACAACCCCTAAATATTAAGGAGATTTATTTATGGAATCAAAATATATTATTGAATCTTGCTGCGAAAATTTTAGCGAAAGTTTAATTGCCCAAAATAACGGCGCAGGCAGAATTGAGTTATGCGAAAATTTAGCCGTTGGCGGCACTACTCCTTCTTACGGAAATATTAAACTTTGCGTAGATAAATTATCTATTCCTACTTTCGTAATGATTCGTCCTCGCGGCGGCAATTTTGTTTATAATGAAAATGAAATTAATATTATGCTTCATGACATTAATGTTTGTAAAAGTTTATCGGCTGCCGGTGTCGTTTTAGGCTGTTTAAATGCCGATAACACCATTAATTACGAAATGATGTCCCTTTTAACGCAAGCATCGTCTGGCTTAGAAATTGTTATGCATCGTAGTTTTGATGAAGTTAGTGAACCTTGGAATGAAATAGAAAAGCTGAAAAAATTTGGAATTAAACACATTCTAAGCTCTGGCGGAGCTAAAACTGCCTTAGATGGTGTTGAGAATTTGCATAAAATCTATGCAGAAGCCCAAAAACATGGCTTAAAACTAACTGCTGCCGGTAAAATTACCAAAGAAAATCTCGCTATCGTCGCATCTAAAATCCCAGCTGACGCCTATCATGGCAGGTTAATTGTGGATTATACTGCGTAATTACATAATAAGAGAGTATTTAGTAAAATACTCTCTTATTTTAAAATAAGTGTAGAATAAAATTAAGGTCTTCTTAAAGCTATTTGAACATCATTTTTTGTGCCAAGGGCGGTGGCAACATTCAACGGAATTACCACTCCTTCAGCTAGAGCTAAGCTTGATAGAGTCCGCCAATTTCTTATAGATGGGCTATAGTCATTCCAACGAATACTTTGCGGATTATGAGTTAGAATTCTTGACGAAATATCGTTAATGCTTCTAAATCTTACAGATTCTGAAGTTATAAACATAACTCGTGCAACATCCTGCCGTATTCTTGTAATAGCCTTGCCGTTAAATCCTGCTAAATTATCTACTGCTCTATTGATATTTACATACGATAAGCGAATTGAAGAAACTGCCAGATTATTATAATTGTTGCTAAAGCCTAAATTTTTTGCAGTTGTGCCTTTAACTGTTCTAATTGAAGCATTAGAAAAATGGTAAAAAATATTATTAAGAGTAATAAATCCTTGCAAAAACAAATGCTGATTAGACAACACAACCTTAAGCGTATTCCCGCTATTGCTTACTATACTAACCTGAGTGCATTTTGGAATTTTAGTCTGCTGTGGAGTATCAAGCGTTTGCCTTAATCCTTTTCTATTTGCTACAGGTTCAGAAACAGCCGAAATTAAACTTTCAATACCCGAGTTAAATTTATCGTCTAAAGTAATAGGAGTATTAGAAACACTGCAATTTACCGCAAACAACTGAAAGCTCCATGCTGATGCAATTACTAATAAACCAAAAAATTTAAGTCTGTTAATTGTAAAATACATTTTTATCTCTTATTGTTATTATTATGTATAATTATACATTTAATATTTCACATGAAACATTATCTATTTTCTTCTAGCTATTTGCACATCATTAATAGTGCCTATTGCTAACTGAGGGTTACTAGGCACTGCCACTCCGTTTCGCAAAGCACGATTCGACAGTTTTATCCAATTGCTTATAGATTTAGAATAAGCGTCCCATCTAACCTCATTAACATCACCCCTTAGCATTCTTACTGAAATATCGCTTACACTTCTAAATCTTAGAGATTCTGAAGTTATGAATATTACTCTAGCAAGCCCCTGCCTTGTTTGCATGGTAGGCGTTCCATCAAAAGCCGATAAGTGATCAACCGTTGTATTAAGATTAGCAAGAGATATTGGCATACCACGCGCTTTTAAATCAGCTCTATAGTCTCTGTTAAATGGCAATTCCCGAGCGGATGTTCCTTCCATATTTCTAAAAAATGAGTTACCAAAAAACCAATATATATTATCTTTCGTAATAAATCCCTGCAGAGATAAGTCTTGCATAGAAAGTATTACCCGTAGTTCCGTGCCTTGATTATTAATAATATTAACCTCTACGCATCTATCTACTGTAGTTCTTATAGTGCTTGGACGCGCCTGTCTTAAATTGGCTCTATTAATAACCGGTTCTGAAATAATATTTCCAAGCGCCTCTAATCCTTTAACATAATTTGCATCTAAAGAAAGAGGAGTTTCCAACACCCTGCAGCTCCATGCTGCATTAGCTTCAATACTGCATAAAGATATTCCTACCACCAAAATTAAAAATTTAAATTTTTTTACTAGAAAAGACATTGCCCACTCCTATTCTATCGTCCCATTGCAACTCTAATATCATTTTTAGTTCCTATCCCATCTTGAGGATTAGATGCTACAATTATACCATTTACTTTTGCCTTGTTTGATAAACCGATCCAATTATTAATTGAGCGGTTATAATTATTCCACATTACTGTCTGATTTTTATCATTCAGCATAGCTATTACTATATTATTAATGCTTCTAAATTTTATAGCTTCGGTAGAAACAAACATTATTCTTGCCATATCTTGTTTTAATTCGCGGTTAGAATTACCATTAAATACCGATATATTAGTTATTGCCTTGCTGATACTATCAGCAGACAATTCTAAACTTCCAGTGCCAAGCGCATTATTGCTATTGCTGAATCTTAAGTTAGTATTAGATTCCGCACCATCAACAGATAGAACTTTTGCATTAGAAAAATAGAAATAATGATTATCTTTAGTTATAAAACCATGAAAAAGTAAATCATGGGTTAAAACTATTCTTAAAGAATCGCCAGCATGATTTTTAAGGCTAACCACCACACAAGGATTAGTATCCATAGGAAGAGTCTGTCTTAAATTAGCCTGGCTATTGGATTCTACAGACAGTTTATTTACAAGATTATCCATTGCCTGATTGTAGCTTGCATCTAAGGCAATAGGAGAATCTATAGTAGAGCATGAATTTGCAAATAAACTTATACTCCATAAAGACACTCCTATAACTATCGCCATAAACCTAAGTTTTTTTACCGTAGAATACATTTTCGCCTCTTATATTTATTAATTTTTACAATTAATAGTAGTATATCAAAATTTTTTATATTTTAACACAAAAATCCTACAACTATTTGTATTATGATCTTCTTGCTATTTGCACATCATCTTTTGTTCCGATAGCTTTTTGTAAATCTCTAGGAGGATTAACCCCATTTTTTAAAGCCTTATCCGACAAACTTTCCCAATTATTTATAGATTTGCCATAATCTTTCCACGCTGCACTTTTCACTTCTTTATTCAGCATCCTTACAGAAATATCACTAACACTTCTAAATTTTAATGCCTCTTTAGTTATAAACATTATTCTTATAAGGCTTTGATTTATTTTCATAGTTTCTTCGCCTCTGGCATTCAATATCACATCTACTGCACTATTAATATTTTCATAAGACAGGATAGTTCCTTGAGAAGTTTCATAAGCTGAGATAGTATCTGTGGTATGATCTTTAGTTATGCCGTCTATTACTCTAATTTTAGCATCTTTAAAAATATAATAAACATTGTTTACAACAGTGCCTTGCAAATTTAGGTCATCGTTAAAGAAAATAGCCCTAAGCGTTTTGCCGTTATTATTAACTATATGAACTTCTGTGCATGGATATTTTGTTTTTACTGTAGATTGCGGAAGAGTCTGCCTTAAATCATTTTTACCTTTAACAGGAACAGAAAGCAGATTACCAAGCGCCTCTAGCCCTTTTACATAGTTTTCATCTAAAGTTATTGGTGTTTCTAAAACACGGCAAGCTACAGCATAAACATTTGCACTCCATAAAGATACAACCATTAATACAATAAAAAATTTAAGTTTGTTTATTATTGAATGCATTTTACCCCCTAATTTATTTTAATTGTTTGTAATTATTGGTAATATATCACAATTTTTTATTCTTTAACACAAAATAATCTAATATTCACCTTTAATTACAAAAAAAGATCCTCTTATTAATCCTGCAAGTTTAGATTTTTGCCTGGCGAACTTAAATTTATCTGCTAATTCAATAGGTATTTCCATACCTTCAGAAAGTTTAAAACCAACCGCCCTTTTCTTAGGATTATCAACAGTATAAAGCACATTAACTGCTAGTCCATCTTCATAAAAAACAAAAGTCCATTGAATATTTTCCACTTGAAATTTTGCAGTTTCTAACGGTGCTGCCGCAAATACAATATTTCTTTCTTTTAACAAAATATTATTAACATAATTTAGGGTTTCTGCAGATTGGCTAGCTGGGAAAGTTATAAATTCATGATTATACTTATTCATAAAATAACGGGCTTCATTAGCTCGCAATCCTGCTAAAGCCATTGCATGAGGTGAGGTTTCTAAACCAACAGCAGATACATTCTTAAAATCAACAACATAAGTCATTTTTCTTTAATTCATCCAATTACATCAAAATAAAAATTTTCCTATTTTTTATATTATAGCACAATAATAAAAAATAGTCAACAATTAAAACTTAAAATTAATAAGAAAAGCCAAATTATAACTAGAAGATATATTCTGCATTCTTGCATCAATAAATCTATCGTTATAGCTGACATTAAGTTTTTCAACCATAGTTAAACCCAAAGATATGCCCAAATCTATATTTGGTGAAATTTCATAAAGTGTAGTAAAATTAAGGGAAACCGGCAAAGAAGATACCATAAAATTTCTATTTTTATCTTTGGTAATTTCTTTATTTACATAGTAAAAAGATTTACAGAGCACACCACTTCCTACAACCACATACTGACCATGAACTTCCTGTATATTATCGCCAAGCGCTCCGCCCTCAAAACCAGCATCACATTGATTTCTTAACGATTCAGTAATTATTTCACCGCTAGCAAGCTCATTAAATTGAACTTCTTGAGTAGATACAGTTTCTCTTGCTTTATAATGTAAATTTATGTTATTGCTCTGATAGCCTAGATCTACGCCAAAAAGAATTTTAATACTCTCAAACTCATAAACATTATATTTAACCAACAGCAGCCACGAGGAATCCTTGCTAATAATTATACTATCAGTATCATTAAGATTATACGCCTGCCGATTTTCCGCAAATTTTTTGAAAGCCACTCCTAAATAAAAATTATCCTTTGCCGCAAGGTAACCAATAGAATAAGCCATTTCATCTTTAATAGCAGCTTCTTGCCCTTCCATAAAATTATTAACTTTAGATTCCTGCACGCTAATAAAGAAATTATGCTTAATATCCTGTAAAATAGAAGCATAAAGAGCATTGATACTTAAAATAATAATAGAGCATATAATATATAAATACGGCATATCTGCATATTAGTCTTTATTTTAAGGAAAATATACACATCTGTAAGTTGTAAATTGTAATTAGGACAATTAGACCTTTTTATGTGGGATTTTTTGATTATTTATTATAACAATTTTTTACTTTATATAAGCTATTTCAACTAAGTATAGTGTAAATATTTGCTAAAAAATTAATAAAACTGAAAAAGATTCGCTAAGTTAACTCTATTTTATTTAATATAAAAAAGGGTGGTTATATAATCCACCCTTTTTTCAAACTACTATTTCTACATACTATATATGAATAGCTTTGCCATATGCTTGCAGAACAGATTCGTGCATCATTTCCGATAGTGTTGGGTGGGCAAAAATGGTGTGCATTAGTTCCTCTTCAGTAGTTTCTAAGCCCATAGCTATTACATAGCCTTGAATCATTTCCGTAACTTCTGCACCAATCATATGTGCACCCAATAATTCACCGGTTTTGGCATTAAAAATAGTTTTAACCAAGCCTTCAGGTTCACCTAAAGCAATTGCTTTGCCATTGCCAATATATGGGAATCTGCCGATTTTAACCTCAATTCCTAGCTCTTTAGCTTTTTTCTCGGTTAAGCCAACAGAAGCAACCTGCGGTGTAGCATAAGTGCAGCCCGGAATCTTGCTTCTATCCAAGGCATGCGGATTTTTGCCGGCGATTTTTTCCACACAAATAACCGCTTCGTGCGAGGCTTTATGTGCAAGCCAAGGTCCTGCCACCACATCGCCAATAGCATAAACGCCGTTTTCAGCAGTTTTTAAGAATTCGTCAACTACTATGCGTCCATTTTCAACTTTGGCTTTAGTTTTTTCCAGTCCAATATTTTCAATATTAGCTACAATTCCTACAGCAGATATTACCTTATCAACCACCGCTTCACTTTTAACACCCTTAGCATCTTCTAAGGTTATGCTAACATCCTTAGCATTTTTCTTGATTCCTAAAACTTTAGTAGAAGTTAAAATTTTAATACCTTTCTTTTCAAAAGATTTTTTCGCCATAGTTGAAATTTCTTCATCTTCAACCGGCATGATTCTATCCATTAGTTCTACTACGGTTACATCAGCTCCTAAACTATGATAAAAATTAGCAAATTCAATGCCTATTGCTCCGCTGCCCATAACTAATAATTTTTTCGGCATTTCTTTTGGCACTAAGGCTTCACGATAAGTCCAAACAAATTTACCGTCTGGCTCAAACCCTGGAATAATTCTTGCTCTAGCTCCTGTAGCAACAATAATGTGTTTACCATCAAGAGTAGATTTTTTGCAGTCTTCAGCGGTTAATTCCACTTTGCCGCCGCCAAGCAGACTGCCCGTGCCGTTAAAAACTTCCACTTTATTTTTTTTCAAAAGCATTCCCACACCGCCTGAAAGCTGTTTTGACACATTACGGCTTCTTTGCACGATAGCTTCTAAGTTAAAATCAAACTTATCAGCAGATAGCCCATAGTCTTTAGCATGCTTCATATGGCTGTAAATTTCAGCACTTCTTAAAAGAGCTTTAGTTGGAATACATCCCCAGTTTAAGCATACGCCTCCTAAATTTTCCCTTTCAATAATAGCTGTTTTTAATCCTAATTGACCGGCTCTAATAGCTGCCACATAACCTCCGGGTCCAGCTCCGATTATTATTACATCAAAATTTGACATTTTCTTTTTCCTTGTTTATTAATTTTATATGTTTATTACCCACCTGCAACACTCTGCAAATGGATGCCGTTCAAGACAGCATGACGATTATTTAACCAAAACTATATAAATTTTGAGGATTTTTGCATTTATACCTGGAACTGTTAGCGAAGTGTATTCTAACACATGAGCGACACAGCAACAGAATAGAAATGCAAAAAGACCAAAACTACAGTATTAGACTTATTGGGTTTTCTATATACCCCTTAAAAGCACTTAAAAATTTCGCAGCAATAGCCCCATCCATAACTCTATGATCGGCTGATATGGTTACGCTCATCATATTGGCAATTACCACTGCATCTTTTACCACAACTGCTCTTTTTTCTGTTGTTCCAATTGCTAAGATTCCTGCATGCGGCGGATTAATAATTGCACAGAAATCTTTAACTCCCATCATGCCAAGGTTAGAAATACTAAAGCCCCCGCCTTGATATTCACTTGGTTTTAGTTTACCGTCTTTAGCACGGGCAGCTAAATCTTTCATCTCGTTAGATATTTGAATTAAGCCTTTTTTCTCAGCTTCCCATACAATTGGCGTAAATAGACCAGTTGGTGTTGCTACAGCTACTGCTACATCTGCAGTTTTATAAAATCTGGTTGTATCACCAAGCCAAGAAGCATTTGCTTCTGGAATATCCATCATCGCCATGGCTACCGCTTTAATAATAAAATCATTCACAGATAATTTGTATTTATCTTTAGATGCATCATTCAAACTGGCTCTTGCTTTTAAAATAGTTTCCATATTACAATCTATGGTTAAATAATAATGCGGAATAGTATTTTTAGATTCAAGAAGCCTTTTAGCGATGGTTTTTCTCATGCCGCTATTCTGCTTATCTTCAAATGATCCTGCTGCATATCCTCCTAATGATGCTGCAGCTGCTGCAGGACTGCTTCCAGTCTTAGCACCGCCGCCTTTAAGAGCTATTTCCACATCATTTTTAATAATTCTGCCATTAGGACCACTGCCTTTAATGCTAGAGATATCTAAAGAATTTTGCTGAGCAATTCTTTTAGCAAGCGGCGTTATGAAAATTTTACTGCCGCTATTTGAAACTGGAGCTGGAGTTGAAACAGATACACCAGCGGCTGCAGGAACAGCCAAAACAGAGGCTTCTGCCTTAGGATCAGAAGAAGCTGTCTTGCTTCCCCCGCTGTTAGCAATAAAAGCATCTATGGCATCTGCTGCCTCTCCCTCTTCCAGCATTACTCCTATTAATGTATTTACTGCTACATTCTCTGTTCCATCAATAATTAAGATTTTTCCTAATA